>JADMIO011564956.1_pt1 | contig 90767 bp, 84 predicted proteins | sample 8958161 | NCBI WGS metagenome assembly JADMIO01 (sample SAMN16585339, study PRJNA669376) | soil metagenome | isolation source: Crop rotation soil | place: USA: Cullars Rotation, Alabama | collected 2011
GCCGCGACTTCAAGTCACGTGAATTCCAAGCTTCGGATCCCACTGTGCTGGAAAGACCTGCTGGCCGTAGGCGCGCAAGCGGATACCAGCGCGCGCGACGTCTGGCTGGACGCTGGCAAGCGCGAAGATGTTGCGCTGCTCGGCGGGCGCATCGAAGCCAAGCAGCACATCCGGAGACGACAGATGAAAGAACGAGAGGGCGTGCGATTGGACAAACTGCGCGAGATTGGCCAGTCGACGCAACTTGTCGGCAGCGGGCGGGATAGCGACGCCGAGAATCGCGTCACCGGCTTTGGCTGACGCAAGCAAATGACTGACGGGGCAGATACCGCAGATGCGCGCGCACAGGCCAGGCATTTCCCAGAGCAAGCGACCGCGGCAAAAGGTCTCGAACCCACGAAATTCGGTGACGTGAAAACGTGCGTCGGCGACCGCGCCTTCTTCGTCCAGATGGACAGTGATTTTGGCGTGCCCCTCGATGCGGGTTACCGGGTCGATCACAATCCGCTGCGTGGGCATGGTCGATTCCTCAGCCGAAATGGGGCGCGACCGCGTCCGCGGGGCGCACTGGCCGACCGTCCAGCAATGCCAGCAAGCTCGTCCAGATGCGGTCCGCATCCGGAGGACAGCCAGGAATGAACGCATCGACTGTCACAAGGTGGTGCAATGGTGCGACGCGCTTCGTCAACCTGGGAATGATCCCACGTTCATCGGGCACGACGTCACCAAACGAGGTCCGGAGAACAACGTCGACAGGCCACACATTGCGCAACGCGGTGACGTTACCGGTGATCGCGCAGTCCCCGAGGGCCGCCAGGCGACGGGTTCGATCACGAACCGTCTGCAGCATCTCCAGATGGTCTTCATTCGCGATGGCGCCCTCAACCAGCGTCACATCCACGTCGTCGGGGAAGACCTTGACGTCGGCTATGGGCGTGAACACGACGTCGGCGCGCGCTGCCAGCTCGAGCAGCCGTTCATCCAGATCGAGAAACGACATGTGGCAGCCAGAGCAGCCGCCGAGCCACACAGTTGCGAGCCGCGGCTTCCGTTCAGGATTGGTCATCAACGTCCACCACGCGACGCAGGTCCCAGATCCGTTCACGTCGCGCGTGCGTAAGGAACTCGACCCGAGTCTGGTCCTTGCTCATCTCGGAGACGCTCACCCCCTTGCGCACCAGTGCGCCCGTTGGGCAAGCCTGGACGCATTTGCCGCACGACGTACAGGTGACCGACTCGCCCCACGGGGTCTGCAAGTCGGTGATGACACGCGTGGCCGCCCCGCGACCGGCGAGGTCCCACGTGTGCGCACCTTCGAGCTCATCGCAAATGCGTACGCAGCGTGTGCACAGGACACAGCGGTTCTCATCCAGCACGAAAAGAGGATGGCTCGCGTCGACACGCACGTTGTCAGGCCACACGTAATCGAAACGGACGTGGTCCACGCCCGTCTGCGCCGCGAGATCCTGAAGCTCGCAGTGCCCGTTCGCCACGCATACCGAACAGATGTGATTCCGTTCGGCCAGCAATAATTCGACCGTCATCTTTCGATAGCGTTCGATCCGCTCCGAAGTCGTGCGCACGCTGAGTCCTTCCTCCGCACCAGTGACACATGCCGCGGCGGGGCGCCCACGTCCTTCGATCTCGACAAGGCACAACCGACAGCCACCGTGGGCAGAGAGTCCCTCGAATGCACACAGTGTTGGAACGTCACACCCATGATCACGGATCACGGTCAGCAGCGACTCGCCCTGGCGGGCGCTGACCAACTCGCCGTCGATCGTCAACGTGACGGTCGGAGCGCTCACGCCCGGCTCTCCACAAGGGCCAACGGCGTCGGCGACGCGTCAAGTTGACACACGCCCGCGGGACACACGCGATCGACGATGTGCGCCAGGTACTCGTCTCGAAAGTAGCGCAGCGTCGAAAGAACTGGATTTGGAGCCGTCTGGCCGAGCCCGCACAGACTTGCATCCTGCATAAATGGACACAGCTCCTCGAGACGCTCAAGATCCGCCATCGTTCCCAGACCGGTGGTGATGCGCTCCAGAATCCGCACCGCCTCGGCTGTCCCGTCCCGACACGGAATGCATTTGCCGCACGACTCGTGCATACAGAAATCCATGTAGTACCGTGCCACGCCGTCGACCATGCAGGTCGTGTCATCCAGCACGATCAGGCCGCCGGACCCAACGATCGAGCCCACCCGCGCCAACGATTCGTAATCCATCGGCAGGTCGAGCATGGTGGCGGGTATGCAACCACCCGACGGTCCGCCTGTCTGAATAGCTTTGAATTCGTGACCATCGACGATGCCACCGCCGATCTCGTGCACGATTTCGTGGACGGTGATGCCTAGTGGGACCTCGATGAGCCCGGTATTGTTCACCTTGCCAGCGAGCGCGAACACTTTGGTGCCGCGACTTTTCTCCGTGCCGAGGCTGGCGTACCACGCGCCGCCGTTGTTGATAATCGGCGGGATGTTCGCATAGGTCTCGACGTTGTTGATCAAGGTCGGCTTGCCCCACAAACCGAGCTCGGCTGGGTAGGGTGGGCGGGGTCGCGGGACGCCACGGCCGCCCTCGATGGATGCGATGAGCGCCGTTTCTTCGCCGCAGACGAACGCCCCACCACCAATACGGATATCAATCCGGAAGTGGAACGGCGTATCGAAGCTGCGCGCACCCAGCATACCCTGGCGTTCGGCCTGCCGAATCGCCCGCTCCAGTCGTCGGATGGCGACCGGATATTCTCCGCGGACATAGATGTACCCCTGCGATGCACCCACCGCATACCCAGCGATGGCCATTCCTTCGAGCACCCTGTGCGGGTCGCCCTCCATCACTGACTCGTCCATGTACGCCCCTGGATCGCCCTCGTCGCCGTTGCAGATGACGTACTTCTGGTCGGCGTCGACGCGCGCGACGAGCCCCCACTTCACACCGGTCGGAAAGCCGGCGCCACCACGACCGCGCAAGCCACTCTGACTCACTTCGGCCACGACCTGCGCTGGCGTCATCGACGTAACGGCTTTCTCCAGGGCCGTATAGCCGCCCGCTGCCAGGTAGTCTTCGATGTGCTCGGGGTCGATGTTGCCCGCGTTCGCCGTCACGACACGGGTTTGCTTCGTGAAGAAAGGCGTCGCATGGTCCAGGCGGTGCAGTATTGGAGTTTCGCTCGGGTTCCTCACGAATGCCTCGACCAGCTCCGAGGCGACCTCCGGCGTGACTTCCTGGAAGAGCGCAGCGCCGTCATCGGCCACGATGCGCACTAACGGGGCACGGTTGCACGGGCCAAGACAGCCGCTGAGACTCACCTGGATCGCACTGCTACCGTCGAGCTCCTTGATGTGGCTTTCGGCCGCCTCGCGCGTGGCTTGTGCTCCCGCCGACAAGCAGGCAGTGCTCGCACAGCACATCATCCGTACCGTCATGTGGCTTGCGGCTCCTGCAGGGCAATCGATAGGCGCGCGACGACGTCCTCAGGTGTCATGCGACCGACAATACCTCCGTCAATCACGACGACGGGCGCGAGGCCACAGCTCCCGAGACAACGCGCTTCCGTCGCCGATAACCGCCCGTCTGGAGTGGTCTCACCGAGTCGGACGCCAAACGTCTCCTGGACCCGCGCGGCGATGGCACGAGCACCGCGGATATAGCACACGGTGCCCTGGCAAACGGTCAGCGTGTGCTCACCGGGTGGCTTGAGACTAAAGAAGTTGTAGAACGTGGCCACGCCGTACACGCGACTCGGCGGGAGCCTCAACTGTGCAGCGACGTACCAGAGGAGCTCCGGTGTCAGAAACCCGAACGAGTTCTGTGCAGTATGCAGAACTTCGATGAGCGCGCTCTGCTGAAAGCCGTTGCGCTTGAGCGCGGCGTCGAGGACCCGCTGACGTTTGTCGTCGGGTGGGGCTGGCGGTTGCAGCGTGACTCGTGCTGACCGAGGCATGAGCGAACCTGCCGCATTGTACGCGCAGCTCGACTGGCAAAACCCACCTCGACGGTTGGTCTGACCGTGAATCTGCTCCAAAACGTTTACCGCGATTTGACGTTCGTCTACAGGACCGCACGCGGAAGTGACCGGGACTGCGAGCGAATCCACAGCGAAGACATGTGCGTCGGTACCGCGGATCGACCGCACGTGTAGGAAAGGAGAACGTATATGCGGATCACTCGGTTTAGCAGTCGGCGGCTGACGGCAGCGTTCGGCGTCGCGGCCACCCTGGCGCTGGTCGTGCTGAGTCTGTCGACACCGGCGACGGCGCAGCCAGCACCGCCAGCCGCGAGTGCGCCAATCATCGAATTGGCGAACCCAGCCGCAGGCGACGTGCTGCCCGTTGGTGACTATATCGTCACGGGTACGGCGTACGACCCGACCGCACTCGAAGGTGCGGGCGTAGCGCGCGTCGATCTGTTCTTCGGCCAGCGCGAGAAGGGTGGGCTGTTCCTCGGCAGTGCCGTGCCGGGCCAACCTGATCAGTGAGGTTGCGGCGGACTCACACCTCGGTCAAATCGGCTTCCAGAAGAAAGTGACGTTGCCGATGACATCGGTCAGCGGCGCTGAGATCATGGCCTACGCGTATTCGGCAACCGGCGCCGAAGCGAGTTGGACCGTGCCGGTCTACATTGGTGCGGCACCGACGTTGACGCCCGTTGCGCAGGCACCCGCGCCGGTTTTTGAGATGGCAGCGCCTGCCATGCAGGGTGATGCCATGTTCACACTGGCGAACCCGGGCAACGGCGACGTCGTGCTCTACGGCGATTACTTCGTTTCGCGCGCGGCCGGTCCTGCCATTGACCGGGTCGAGTTCTTTATTGGTGAGCGCGACAGCGGCGGCATGTTCCTTGGTTCCGTGACACCAGCAAATGGGCTGTTCAGCACGAAGCTGACCATTCCAACTGCGCTGGCGGGTGGTCATGACCTGTGCGTCTACGCGCGCGCAGCGAACGGCCAGGAGACGGAGCTCGAGGTGCCGATCTTTGTCGGATCAGCTCCTACGCCAACCCCAATGCCGGCCACCTAGTCCTCATTCGCCGGTCGTCGTTTGGAGCGCCAGCCCGGGCTGGCGCTCCTTTCTTGTCAGCCGTTTCTGGAGTCCGTCCACGGTCAACACCGCGGGCAAGGCCAACGCTGCGATGAGCCAGCCAATGGGTGGCGGGGGCGCCTGACCAAGAACGTTGGCGACCAGTGGAACGAACAGCGAGATCGCCAACAACACGAGCTCGGTCGCCAGTCCCCAGAGGAGGAACGGATTGCTCCGCCAGTTGTGGGAACCTTTTCGGCGTGGTTCATGGCGACAGGCAAACGCGTTCCCAAGCTGCCCCAGCACGACGGCCGCAAACGCTGCGCCCGACGCACTCGCGAGCAGCTGGGGAGGCGGAGCGCCCGCGTCCAGACGCCAACCGCCGGCGACCAGAACGGCCGTAAACGCCACCATTTCTACCAGTGCCTCCGTGGCACCAAGCACACCGAAGGCGCGGCCAAACAGCGCTCCGTCTAGCAAATGGCGGCCCTGCAAGCCCTCATGGAGCACATCTCGCTCGGGCGCTTCAGTCCCCAGTCCAAGTGCGGGAAGCTGGTCGATGCCGATATCCAGTGCCAGGATCTGCATCACGCCGAGCGCCAGCGGGAACTGACCAGCAGACAGACCCCAACACACGAACGGTGTAAGCTCGGCGACGTTGTCCGTCAGGTGATACGTCAAGCAATGGCGAACATTGTTGAACGTGGCGCGACCCTGTTCGATGGCGGCAACAATCGTGGCAAAGTTGTCGTCCAGCAGCACGAGATCAGATGCCTCGCGCGCAACATCGGTTCCCGATCTCCCCATAGCCACGCCGATGTCCGCCTCATGCAGCGCGGGGCCGTCATTGACACCGTCGCCAGTCATGGCCAACACATGACCGCGCGCCCGCAGGGCGCGGGCAACGCGCAGCTTGTCCTCGGGCGTGACGCGACAGACAATCGTGCCATCCACGTCCACCAGAGCACCCAGTGCCTGGTCGTCCGCGGGCAGGTCCGCTGCTTCGAAGACCTGACTGCCGTCGCGGAAGAGGCCCACTTCGCGCGCTATGGCGGTCGCGGTTCCCGGATGATCACCGGTCAGCATTGCGACGCGGATACCCGCGGCGCGACACCCGGCTAACGCATTCGCAACGCCCGAGCGAGGCGGGTCCTCGAGACCGAGCAGCCCGAGCAGCACCAGGTCACGTTCCAGGTCAGCCCGCGGCAGACGAGTGTCGAGCGGCTCAGCCGGCAATCGTCGCATGGCCACGGCAAGCACACGCAGCCCGCGCTGCGCCATTTCGTCGACCGCGCGGCTCGCGTGTGCGTCAGACTGGCAGAGTGGCAGGACGCTGTCCGGTGCGCCTTTGAGCAAGAGCCACGGCGTGGCCACGATCGACATGCGCCGCAGCCGCGCGTCGAACGGCAAGCGGCGCCGCACGGGATGGGCAGCCTCCTCCGCCGCGAGATCGAGGCCCAACCGTTGTGCCAGCGTGTCGATGGCGGCCTCCATCGGATCGCCGTCGGCCATCCAGCGGCCGTCGCGCAATACTGCGCGGCCGCGAGAACACCGCGCCGCCGCCAGGGTGAGCTCGCGCAACGAGTCTGCCAATGCCCTCGGCGGGACGAGTGGCACGGTCGGGTCATAGCCAACTGGCGAACACGTGACCGTTCCTTGCGGCAGCCATACTTCGACGACCGCCATCTCGTTGCGCGTCAGCGTTCCCGTCTTATCGGTGCAGATAAAGGTTGTGGCACCGAGTGACTCGACCGCTTCAAGTCGCCTCACCAGCGCGTGCCGCTTCGCCATGCGTTGAGCCCCAACGGCCAACGACAACGTGACCGTTGGCAGGAGTCCCTCTGGGACCAGCGCCACCGCGACGCCAATGGCGAAGAGCAGGGCGGTGCCTACCGGCAGCGCCAGGACATATGCCAGCACGAAGAATCCGACGCCGATACAGATCGAGAGCGTCGCGATGAGCCGCACGACGCGCCCGAGCTCGCGCGCCAATGGTGTGCTCGTCCGGCGGGCGGCCGTCGATGCGCGGGCGACACTCGCGAGACGCGTCGATCCACCGGTTGCGGTGACGATGGCTTCGCCGTCGCCTTCCACGACAAACGTGCCCGCGAAGGCTGCATCGCCAGGCGAGAGGTGGACGGCTTCACTTTCGCCGGTGAGTGCAGAGACGTCCAGCGCCAACTCATCGGCTTTGCAGAGCTGCAAGTCGGCCGAGAGCCGATCGCCCGGGCTGAGCAGAACCACATCACCTGGGACGATCTCGCTGGCCTCGCGTTCAGTCGGCCGGCCGTCGCGCACGACGGTCATGCGGCGTGGCAACAGGTCGCGCAGGCGCTCAGCAGCACGCTCGGCACGGTGCTCCTGGGCAAACGCGAATGCCCCGTTGAGCACGATAATCGCCGCGATTGCGATTGCCAGCTGGGGCATCCCGGCAACGAGCGCCAGGCCAGCCGCGCACCATAAGAGCAGAGCGAAGAAATGCACGAACTGCGCAGCCAGGACTCGCCACGCGGGTGTACCGCGAGCGACTGGTAAGACGTTGGCACCGTGCCGCGCGAGGCGCTCGGCTGCTTCCGCGGTGGTGAGTCCCGCGGTGCTCGGATCGATCGCTATAGCCACCTGCCTGGACTTCAACTCGCCGGGGTAGCACGTCAGGTTGCGGAGCGGAAACGCAGCCTTGCATCCGCCGCGTTGACGCGCTGCAACCTTCCGCGCAACGTCGCGAGCAGAGCCTCGGGATCTGGCATGAACCCCTTTCGGACGAAGTCACTCGAACAGTCGTTACAAGACGCCGACGAGCCGGAATATCGGCTAGCGAAGGTGCTGAGTGCGCTTGACCTGGTGGTGTTCGGCGTCGGCGTGACCGTGGGGACCGGCATCTTCGTGCTCACGGGCGTCGTCGCCGCGACACGCGCCGGCCCGGCGGTGATCCTCTCGTTCTTGCTCGCCGGAGCTGTGTGCAGCCTTGCGGCGCTGTGCTACGCGGAGTTTGCCAGCACCGTCCCCGTCGCGGGCAGTGCATACACGTTTACGTACGCCACACTGGGCGAATTCCTCGCGTGGATCATCGGCTGGGACCTGCTCCTGGAATTTGCAGTCGGCGCGGCCGCGGTCGCGATCGGATGGTCGCAGTACATGCAATCAGGCCTCACCTTTGTTGGCATCAGCTTGCCGCCAGTCATCTCCGGGAAGCCCGACGGCATCGACCTCGGCGCAATGTTGATCGTGCTGGCTCTCACGGCTGTAGCAGCCGCGGGCGTGCGCTTTAGCGCCCGCGTCACGCTCGTCGTGACCGCGCTGAAGCTCTCCGCGGTCGCCTTTTTCCTGGTCTTCGGCGCGTTTCTTATCCAACCAGCGAACTGGACTCCGTTTGTGCCATCGGCCATTCCCGTTGACGCGGGCACGCGCTCGCTCCTGGAGACTCCCGTGATCCAGTGGCTCACCGGCACCGCGAGTCAGCACACCGCGTTCGGACCGGGTGGAATCGTCGCCGGCGCGGCCATCGTCTTCTTCGCCTTCCTTGGCTTCGACATCGTCGCGACCACAGCAGAGGAAACCCGACACCCGCAACGGGATTTGCCCATAGGCATCCTGGGTTCGTTGACCATCGTCACGGTGCTGTACATGCTCGTCTCGCTTGTGCTCACGGGCATCGCGCCGTACACCGAGCTGAACACCGCGGCCCCTATGGCGACCGCACTGATGAACGCCGGCCAGAGCTGGGCCGCGGGCTTGATCTCTGTCGGCGCCGTCGCGGGCCTCACGTCCGTCATGCTGGTGCTGCTCATGGGCCAGAGCCGGATTGGCTTTGCGATGAGTCGCGATCGGCTTCTTCCAATCTGGTTCGCGCACGTGCATTCGCGGCGCCACACTCCGTATCGCATGACGCTCGTGACCGGCTTCCTGGTGGCGCTGCTCGCTGGGCTCCTCCCGATCGGCGACGTGGCAGAGCTCGTGAATATTGGATCCCTCCTGGCGTTCTTGTTAGTCGCCGTGTCAGTCACTGTGTTGCGCTACACCCGGCCAGAACTGCCACGCGCGTTTCGGACGCCGCTGGTACCACTGGTACCCGCCCTGGCCGCCGTGGCATGCCTGTTCCTGATGCTGAACTTGCCAATGCTCACGTGGCTTCGGTTTGTCGGCTGGCTCGGGATCGGCGTGCTGGTGTACGTCGTCTATGGTGCGCGCCACAGCCGCTTGAACGCAGACGCCGCGGCGGTTGACGCGCCAGTGACAAACGTCGACGCGACGCGCAACGTTATCGTCCGATGATAGTGGTGGAAGGAGGTGCAGGGTGATCCTGGAGTTGAACGCGCAAGAGCACGAGGTCTTAACCGACGTGCTGCGCCACGCCCTGGGCGATCTGCGCGAAGAGATTTACAAAACAGATGTGTCCACGTACAAGGCTCCACTCAAGGTGGACGAAGCCATTCTCAAGGGCATCATCGCACGCCTCGCGGCGTTGAAGACCCCTGCGTAATTGGCTACTTGCGAAGCCGCTACGACGCGCTGACAGGCATCTGTCAGCGCGTTGTTCACCCCCCGCGCACGTTCGCGGGCTCAGGTCGTGATGACCTGCTTCTCGTCGCGAAGCTCGACCAGGTAGCCGATAATCTCCTGCGCCGTTGGCTCGTCCGCGCCCTGATACACCAGACTGTGCACGACCGTATCGGCGGCGTGGCCAAGCGCAAGCTGATCCGCGGCCTGCCATACGCCGTCAGCGTCAAGCACCGACGATAGCTTCGCCAGCTCCACGGCTTCCGGATGGCTCAGCCAGCTATCCGCTGGGCGCACGCCATGCCGCTCTGTCGGCGCGGTGCCGTTGGTTCCGTTCGCCAGGAGTTGCCAGTACAACCGGTCTTCGCGGCCCGTTTTTTCTGTCACCAACAAGCGAAACACCGTTGGCCCTGCGTCAGTCGTCGACGCATCCGCCGGCGCCTCACGGTGCTGAACCACACCTGGTAAGCGCTGCTGGACGGCCTGCCGCAACAGCTGTAGCGCATGCGCTGCCTCGGCGCCCTGCAGCTCCTCGTACGTGGCCCAGCAGATCACGCTGTGCCAATTCACCAGATCCTCGATGTGATCGACCTCGAAACACACGTCCCGGTTCTGGCGCATCATGCGCAGCTTCAGGCCCTCGCCAGAATGGGCGTAGATGGCCCCATCGGCATACACGTAGCTCACCGGTACGACGTACGGATGGCCGTTGACCGAGCAGCCAATGCGTCCGACAACTTCACTCCGCAGGACGGTCTCGACTTCGTCCTCGGGCAATGTCCGGATCATGAACTCCTCCTTTTCCCCACTCTCGCTCGCCGCGGTTACAGCGCACGTTGCCCTGCGTTTACGCAGAGCCACGCGTGCGGCAACGTCGCGCAGTGATGCTGTTGTCAAGAGACCATCCCGTTGGGGGGTGCAGCATGGACTACGTACGTTGGTTTGAAGATCTGGGTCGCGAAGCCGTTCTCATCGCGGGCGGCAAGGGCGCGAACCTGGCGGAAATGACGCGGGCAGGACTTCCCGTGCCCCCTGGCTTTGTCGTCTGCGCGGATGCTTTCGATCAGTTCGTGCGTGAGGCGGATTTGCTTGCGCGGATCCCGCAGCGCCTGGCGCATCTGAACGTCGACGACACCACAGCACTCGATGCCGCGGCCACCGATATTCAGGCGTGGATCGAAGGCGCAGCCGTCCCAGAACCGATTGCGAGTGCCATTGCCGCGGCGTATTGCCGCATCTCACAGCGTGCTGGTGAAGAAGACGCCTTCGTGGCGGTGCGTTCGTCGGGCACAGTCGAGGACGCAGCCGATACCTCCTTCGCGGGCATGTTTCGTAGCTACTTGAACGTGCATGGGCGTTCTGCCGTGATCGAAGCCGTGCAATGCTGTTGGGCGTCGCTCTTCACGTCGCGCGGCATCTCTTATCGAGCACGCGCAGGAATCACCGATATGCCTCAGGTGGCCGTTGTCGTGCAGCGCATGGTGGCCGCCGAGAAGTCTGGCGTCATCTTCACCGTCGACCCCGCGACGGGCAATCGCGACCACATCGTCATCGAAGCTGCTTTCGGTCTTGGCGAGCTTGTAGTGCAAGGCGACGTCCGACCGGATCGCTATATCGTCGACAAGAGCACGCTGCGGATCCTGGAGCGCGTCGTCAATCACAAGGACGCAATGCTGGTCCGCTCCACTAGCGGCGACAACGAGCGCGTCCACCTCGACGAAGCTCGGGCAACCGCGCGCGTGCTGTCGGACGACGAGGTGCGTCAACTCGCGCAATTGGCGATTGCCGACGAGACCCACTACAACGCGCCCCAGGACGCGGAGTTTGCTATCGAAGGCACAGCCGTGTACCTGGTACAGACCCGACCCATTACCGCCATTGCACAGGTTCCGCCACCCAACGGAGGACAACCCGGCGAGGTGCTGGTGCGAGGGTTGGGGGCCAGTCCTGGGAGTGCGTCGGGCGCTGTTCGCGTGCTCCGCGAATCTTCGCAGGGTGCCACGTTCAAACGCGGCGAAATTCTTGTCGCCGAAATGACGTCGCCCGATTGGGTGCCCCTCATGCGGCGCGCCGCGGCCATCGTGACCGATGGGGGCGGCATGACCTCCCATGCTGCCATCGTGTCGCGCGAGCTGGGCGTACCGTGCATCGTGGGCGCGGGCGCTGCTACGCGGATTCTGCATGATGGCGATGTCGTCACGGTGGATGCGCGTGAAGGTGTCGTGCGACGTGGCCTTGCCACTGCGGCGCCTGTAACCACGAGCGCGCCGCCTGTGGCCGCGCCGTCCGTGCTCCACGTCGCGCCAATCACGGCGACGCGGTTGTACGTGAATCTCGGCGAGCCGGATCAGGCAGAGCGCGTGGCTGCCATGCCTGTGGACGGCGTCGGCCTGCTGCGGGCAGAGTTCCTGCTGCTCAGCGCGTTGGAAGGGCGGCATCCTCGCCTGCTGCTCCAGGAGGGGCGCGGCGAGGAGTTCGTCGAGCGCATCGCATCCGACTTGCGACGATTCGCCCAGCCGTTCGCACCGCGCCCGGTGATCTATCGGAGCATGGATTTCAGAAGCAACGAGTTTCGCGGTCTCGAAGGCGGCGACCAGTTCGAGCGCGTCGAGGCGAATCCGATGATTGGGTACCGCGGTTGCTTCCGCAACAAGAGCGAGCCTGATCTGTTCGGTCTGGAGCTCGCGGCGTTGAGGCGCGTCCGCGCGGACTTTCCAAATTTGCACCTGATGATCCCGTTCGTCCGAACCAAATCGGAGTTTGCGGAGTGCGTTCGCTTGATTGACCAGAGCTGTCTCATGCACGACCGCTCGTTCCAGCTGTGGGTGATGGCTGAAGTGCCATCCGTTGCGTACTGGATTCCGGCCTATGCGCAACTGGGCGCCAGCGGGGTCTCCATTGGCTCGAATGACCTGACGCAATTGACGCTTGGCGTCGATCGCGATAGCGAGCTCCTGGCCAGCCTCTACGACGAGCGCGATCCGGCTGTGCTGGATGCGATGCAGCGGATCATTACCGCCGCGCACGCGGCTGGCATGACGTGTTCCATATGCGGCCAGGCACCGTCAGTCCATCCAGAGTATGCGGAGCGCCTGGTGCGCTGGGGCATCGATTCGATTTCTGTCACTGCCGACGCCGTCGATCAAACGCGCCGCAACATTGCCACCGCGGAACAGCGAATCTTGCTCGAACAGGCGCTCGCGCGTACCACCCGTCGGGGTGGGTGAAAGACCACCCTGCAGTGTGTGGTGACAAACCGCTCTCTGACTCACTATGTGACTGACACGAAGGGAAAGGAGAGCGGGCATGTTCAAGATCGAAAAGGTCACCACGGCGCAGGGCCAGGTGTACTTGCAAGACCCGCCTATCGCGAAATTCTTATTCCAGGGCACCATCGCCTCCTGGCTGTGGCTGGTCGTGCGCCTGTACGTCGGCTACGAGTTCCTCGAGGCCGGCTGGCACAAGTTCACCGATCCGGCCTGGATGAACGGCACCGGGCAAGGCATTCTCGGCTTCTGGACCCGCGCTGTCGCAATTCCAGACGCGCCCGCCAAGCCACTGATCACGTTCGACTGGTACCGCGGCTTCCTGCAGTTCCTGATCTCGACCAACAGCGCGGGCTGGTTCAGCTACGTGATTGTCTTTGGTGAGCTGGCGGTTGGCGTCGGGCTGATCGTGGGTGCATTCGTGGGCGTGGCCGCCTTTGGTGGACTGCTGATGAACATGGCGTTCATGCTGGCGGGGACGACGAGCACCAACCCGGTGCTGGCGATCCTGGCGGTGCTGCTGATCCTGGCGTGGAAGAACGCAGGCTACATCGGACTTGATCGGTACCTGCTGCCAATGCTCGGCACACCGTGGAAGCAGACGCGCATTCCGATCAGAGTGGCGACACCGGCTCCGCAGCCAGTCCACTAAGTCCAGATTCTTTTGATCAAACGAGGCCCCCTCAACGGGGGCCTCTCTCATGTGATTGCAAGGAACTTCGAGCAATGTTGCAGAACATCCTGGTACCACTGGACGGATCGGCGACGGGTGAGGCGGCGCTTCCGTACGCCATCGGGCTCGCCCAGCGCTCTGGCGCGAAGCTAACGCTCATCCGTGCGGCACGTGCGGGTGCTCGGCTGTTCGCTGAAGACGACGACCAGGCGGTGGCGATCGGCGCGGCAGAACGCTATCTCGAGGCAGTGGCAACGCGTGTCGCGGCGCAGGGTGTCGCCGTTGACACAGGCGTCCCGTACGGACCGACCGCCGAGTGGATTGGCGCTGAAACCGAGCTACGGTCGGTCGACTTTGTCGTGATGGCAACGCACGACCGAATTGGTCCGCAACGCTGGGTCCAGGGCAGCGTTGCCGAGAGCGTCGTGCATCACGCCAGTGTCCCGGTGCTCCTCGTGCGCGCCGCTCCGGACACCTCCGAGTGGAATCCGCCGAGTGAACCCGTGCTGGTCGTCCCGCTCGACGGATCGACGTTCGCAGAGGCCGCACTGCCAATCGCGCGCGCCTTGGCCGTGTTGCTCAGCGCGCGCGCGGTGCTGGTCGGGGTGTGCGCGCCATCGGACAGCGCCATTCCGAGCGACGGAGGGGTCTTTGTCCACACGAAGGACGACGACTTGCGTCGCCAGTACGACATGCGCGCGTACCTCAACTCTGTGCTTCGCAAATTGCCGTTGATCGAAGCCGAGACCGTGGTCCGCGTCGGGGACGCTGCGACCGAGATCGCGCGCGAAGTTGAGGAGCGCTCCGCCGGCGCCGTGATCATGGCGACTCATGGCCGCACAGGGTTGGTGCGCACCATCCTGGGCAGCGTCGCTGGGGGTGTCGTGCACCGAACGACGGCCCCGGTGGTCCTGGTCCGTCCTGGCCATGTGCGCTCCGAGGTTGACCCAGCGCTGGCCGCACCGCGAGACTTGTATGCACGACGCCAGGAGTAGCGTCTCCCTTCTCCTGCGCGCAGCGGTTGTCTTGATTGTTGGCTCTTTGCTGACGTACGCAGGCATATCCGCGTACGTGGCGACGCATATCACCGCTGAACGGCACCCCGCGTTGGGTACCCCAGCGGATGTCGGCCTGGCCTACGACCCAGTCACGTTTGAGAGTGCTGTTGACCATATTCAGCTGCGGGGCTGGTACATCCCCGCGCGGCAGACGCGCGCGATCATCCTGGTGCATGGCATCGACGGCAATCGTTGGGAGAATCAAACCCAGTGGCCGACGATCCTCGTGCCCGCACTGGTTGCTCATGGGTTCGATGTCCTCACCTTTGACCTGCGTGCACACGGCGAGTCCGGCGGCGATCACGTCGGGCTTGGGTCGTTGGAGCGCCGCGACGTGCAAGGCGCCGCCGGGTTTCTCCAGGCCCGTGGTATCAAGCCAGGCAGCGTCGGACTGTTTGGACAGTCGTTCGGGGCAGCGACGGCGCTCAATGCGGCGGCAATCATGCCCGAAGTCGCTGCCGTGGTGAGCGACAGTGCCTTCGCCGATGCAAGGCCGTTACTGGATCAGGAGGTGCATCGGTACACAGGCTTGCCGCCCATCTTTACGCCGGGCATCGCGGCCGTAAGTGGATTGTTGTACGGGATCGATCTCAGCGCGACTCCAGCGAAAGCCATTGCGCAGATCGCCCCACGCCCCGTGCTGTTGATTCACGGCGGCGCGGACACCCGTATCCCCGTCGACAATGCCTATCGACTGAAGGCGGCAACAAGTAGCGACACGGTCGAACTCTGGATCGTGCCCGGTGTGGATCACACGCTCGCCTACACGGCTGACCCGGAGCTGTATGCGCGCAAGATCGTTGCCTTTTTCGAGACGTCGGTGCCCGAACAATAACGGTCACACACCCGGCGCGATCAGCGGAAGCCGCCGTGACCGCCGCCGCCACCGCCGCCACCACCGAAGCCGCCACCGCTCCAGCCGCCGCTGCCACCACCATGCGCCATGGCCTCAGAAGCAGCGTTCAGCAGCCCAGCGAGAGCATCGCTCCAGAGTTGCGGATTCGGCGCGGGCGGCGCGCTGACGCCGGCCCGCCCCTCGGTCCCCGGCGTGGAACCAGTCTGCGAGGCAACGGGTGCATGCCATCGTCCACCGGGCAAGATCACGATCGGGCCAGGACCGCCGTAGCCGCCATACCACTGCGGCGGCGGTGTCCCGACCTGCTCGAGGTGACGGACGAACGCCCGCTCCGTGCCGAATGCGACGGCGTACGGCAGGTACCGAGGAGGGAGCGCCGTGCCTGGGCGACTGGAGCGCAGCGTCTCCTTCAGGTAGGCGCCAAAAGCGCGCCAGCGCGCCGCTTCGAGCGCACCTTGCGGCGTGCGTCGGGGCATGCGGGCGCTGACAAAGAGCCCGATGATCCCGACGCCAGTCAGCGCGATGCCGGGCACAACGGCCACAGGCACGATGGCGCCGAGCCAGACGCCGGCCCCGATTGCCGCGCCTATGCCCAGGAGACAGATGGTGGTGCTGACGGAATACCAGATCCGCCTTGTTGTCTCGGGATTGCGTACGAAATAGCCAGCATTTGTCACGGCGGCATAGAGCGCCGCATCGATGGTCGGAATCGCCGCCTGAAAACGTTGTTTCGCTTGCGACAGCCACACGTCGTCTGGTGTCGACGGGCCGTACAGAGTCTGTAGCAACGCCCGTTCATACTGGCGGAGACGAGGGTCGTCGAGTGGCACGCGTCGGGTGATGCGCACGTCCGTCGTCGACCCGACCAGCTGAGGGTTCTGTGTATCCCTGAGCTCGATCAACCCACGGTCGGCCATATCGACCAGCGCCGCCACGACTTCCCTGGTGCCCGCCACCTCATCGATCAAGGTGCCCGCCAAAGGGGCTGGTAGGTCCGACGGTGGCTGCTCCAGTCGCGGTGGGGTATCCCCCACCAGAGGATCGCGGCCCTTGCTGAACCACAGCCAAAACAGGCCGACGCCTCCGCCGACAGTAATCGCAAGTGTCAACACCAGCGACAGATACGTCCCGATTGGTGCCAGACTCTGCGCGATGGCATCAGCACGGTCGGCGTCTTGCTGCCAGGCGGGTGGCGGAGTGGTCAACAATCCGTGTGGGAATTGCACGCGGACTTCGGCGCCTGTATTTGCGTCCAACGAGCTCAGCGTGAACCGAACGGTGCTGCCATCGATAACCACGCCAGCGCCATTGGATCTCAGCGCGCCGAACGGATTGATTGGCCGGAGCGTGTACCAGGCCGTTTGCACTGAGCCCGGATCGGCGGCGCCTGGCAGATGGACCGTAATGTTCGAAGCGGTGACAGGACCAGTACGATCGGCATAGATTGCCCGCCACTGCAGCTGGTCGCCGCCATCGTAGATGCGAATCGCGCTCAGAGCAGTGTAGCGCACGACGAACGTGCGCACCGCGTTCGTGGTCGGCGGAAACCACCAATCGATGTGCAGGCCGTCTTGATCGGTCGACGTAGCAAAGGTATTTGGCCGTTCGGAGCCCGCACGATAGGCGAGTGGTTGACCGTTGACGAGCTCGGCAACAGAGACATTGGTCGCGCCGCTAGTCCGGTCAAGTGGCACCACGCGATATCCTTCTTGAAACGTCCCAGTGAACTGGATCACTTGCGTCTCGGTCACGTTGAGCGAGCCGTCGGGCCGAACGTCGAGATCGACGTCGAAACGCTGCCAGGTCACGGAGCGTGTCGTCGACTGGGCGATCGCCGGCGCGCCGCCAACGATGGCGACGATCAGCAGGAGCAGCGCCATAGGCGTTGCTAGGAGCGCACGTTTCATAATTGGTCCTCAGACGGTCAGCACGTGGCGATCGGCGTCGGATCCAGTTCGACTATCCATGCCAAACAAGAGTGCAAACGCATCAAGGACGAGGATCGCTAGCGTCAGAATTACGACAGCAAGTAGGTCTTCGTTCATATATCGAGGCCCTCCGGACTTCTATGCTGACACTCCTACATGACGAATTGAGCGTGTAAATGCGTCGAATCAGCGCTGGATTCTTCGGGATGCTCGACGCGCAGCTCATCCTCGACGCGTCGTACACCATGGGTGAAGCGCGCTGCGCCAACGACAGCCTGGCGCTCCGCCGGAGAGTGCACTGTTCCGGCGAGCGTCACAGTGCCGTCGTGCACGATCACCTGGATGCGGCGCGCCGCATGGTCCGCGCGTCGCTCGAGCGCGTCTTCAATATCGCGTTGAATCGTCGCCGCATCGATATCTGGCACCGACACAACCAGCTCGCTGACCACGTCGATCACGCCCGCGAGATTGCCGACGGCGCCTTCAGCAGCGGCCACCTGGTGCCAGTCACTGACGGTCCCAAACAGCGTGACGACGCCGTCCGAAACCGTTGAGCTGATCCGATCACTGGGAATGCGAATGTCCCACTCCAACGCAGCTCGGACCGCCTGGGCGATGTCAGCATCGGTGCGGATGAGGTGGCCCGGCATCTGTACGCGAATGTCGTTCGCCACGTCGCGGACGCCATAGACGCGGAAGGCAGCCTCCTGAGCAGCCTTGCGCTGCGCGAAGCTATCGACGGTCCCGGTCAGCGAGACGACACCCTCCTGAGCGGCGACACCAATAGCAGCAGCATCCACGCGGCTGTCCCAGCGCAGCTCTTGTTCTACCTGGTTCTGAACGTCACGATCCGTCTGCATGGGCGGTACTCCACTTCCAATGCGGATCGTCCCTAGCCGAGGTTGCCGCCAACGTAGCCAGCGGTGAACTCTGGGACTTCTCGTTGGTTTGCCTACCGTGACACGAGATCGTCAAGGCCGGCAACGTGTCCGTACACCTCGGCGGGCCAGAGTGACCGAGAAAGGAGTTCCACGCATGGCAGAGCAAGCGCTCGCGCCCGAGAAGAAGACGAATGGTGCCGTGCACCAATGGGATCCATTCGATATGTTGCAGGCCTTCCAGCAGGAGATGGAGCGATTCTGGCCACGAGCATTCGCATTTCCGTTCAGTACGCGGCCGGCGCCAGTCGCCCCGACTGGAACCAGCTTCGTGCCGCGCATGGACGTGTACGAAAAGGACAATAAGCTCGTCTTCAAGGCGGAGCTCCCCGGCATGAAGAAAGAGGACGTGCACGTCGAGATCGACAACGGGTACCTCGTTATCCGGGGGGAGGCGAAAGCAGAGACGGAAGTCAAAGAGGACGCCTACTACCGCATGGAGCGGAGGTCCGGCAGCTTCTATCGCAGCGTGCCTGTGCCGCCCGAGGTCACGCCTGAGCAAATCGAGGCGACGCTGAAAGACGGCATCCTCGAAGTGCAGGTCCCCAAGCCGACAGAGGCAAAGCCACAGCCGACACAGATTCCCGTTGGCTGACGCTCTTTCCGTGTGCTCGCACAGCACCACGATGAGGTCATCGTGGTGCTGCTGCATTCAGGCCGGTCGCCGTTTGGCCGTGACGCCGTGCTCGCCGAGCGCCTCGAGGGCGAGATCCAGCACTCGGGAGCTAGTCGCAGACAACTCCACGACAATGCGTGCCGGTTCCACGCGCGGTTCGCTCGCGACTGTGCTGTCACCGCGGACGGTCCGCCACTGGTACGCGGTGAGTCCAGCGGCGACCAGAGCAACCGCGGCGGCATGCGCGAGGTCCACCCATGCGCTGTCCAGCTGGGCGGAACCAAGGAGTAAGCCGAAAACGCGATACAGGGTAGCTGCGCCACTCCCCAGGAGCGCCAAGACGGCCGCGATCAACGATACGTAGAGATAGATACGGCGTGCGAGCGACGTCGTTTCCCCACCCGCGCCCGCACGCCAGTGCAGGAGCCACACCGGCAGACCTACGATGGTCAGCGTGGCAAACAGCGACAATCGATCGCGCCACCAGGTGCCCGTCTGGACATCGGGAGCGTGCGTAACAATGTCGCCCAGCATCCACAACAATCCACTCAAGCCGAGAGCAAGCACGGCGAGCGCCACGAGTGCTATCAGGTAGTCATAGATGCGCCGTACTCCGATCTGACGTGGCGTGTCCAACGTGGTCTGGAAGGTGTGAATGACGCGGCGCTGGTACAGCCACGCGGCCCCATAGACGAGCGCCACACTCACCGGTCCAGCGGCGGCTGTAAGCAGTGAGCCACCAACGCCCGCGGGTGTATTGACGCCCAGGGCACGAGCCAGTCCGTAGTACAGTGCTTGACTCACGCCGCTCAGCGTCCCAACCAGCACGACCGACAGCGCGATGAACAAATAGACACTCCGCAACGTTGCATGTTGATCGGCTTTCTGGTGCTCGGCATCGAGTCGAGCCGGCAGCCAGACCCAGTGCGCGGTCCACACCAGCAGCCCAATGAGTGCGTTGGTCACTCCGCTCACCCCTGACCCGTCGAGCGCACCAGTATTGGTCACACGCATCCAGGTTGTCATGACGATTGTCTGTGTGCCATCGAGGAAGAAGATGAGCGCCACGCACGCGAGGCCGTACAGATACCAGCGTCGCAACGTCGCCGACCCGCCAGATTCACCGACAGCCGCACGGTCGTTCGCGCTGACGTGCCAGTGATACAGCCAGACTGAGATCGCCACGCACAACGTGGGCAATGGCAGGATCGCCCAGCGGGCGAGCTCGAGCCGACCTGTCACCAGCGCGAGCGTCAACGCGGACAGCGTCTGATCGAGCGCAATCCACGTCACGAAGACGGCTCCAGTGAGAGCTACGTACAGAAACAGACGGCGCAGCGTGCTGGCTCGCTCGCCTGGATGGACGCACAAGCGGCGTGACCACTGCCAGTGCACGGCCCAGACTGGCATGCCGATGAGGGCGGCTGCACCCCAGAAGGCCAGCTGGTCCTGTACCAGGGCTGGCGTGGTTGCGGATGGTGCCTGCAGCCACGCTTCGAGGACGGTCCGCACCACGGTTGCCGTGGCTAGGCTCCACATTCCCAGTGCGGCGAGTGTCACCAGGTACAGATAGATGCGGCGCACCCGGATCATGGCCGCCCCCCAGCCGGTTGCATAATGACAAACGGATCTGATGGCACGCTGATGCGCCAGCTACCAGCCTCCTGCACCAAGGTCACGGAGCTGCGTGTGGTGACACTGCCGGCACCGAAACCAAGAAATCCTGATGTCGGGATCGTGCGAGTCACGTCCAAATGCGTGGTCGCGCCGTCGGTCCGTACTTGCTCAACGGCCACTCGGACGTCACCTCGATTGGCAAGTGCGGACGCACGAGCAAGAAACTCCTGTCGCGTCGTTGCTGCCTGTGCCTCCGCGGACAGCAGATTCCACGCGACATCTGGCTCTCCACGCATGACAGCCCGTTCGTAGGCGAGGGTCACGCCCTCTGGTGTGCTCAAGTCCGGAGTCGGCTGCGCCCGGCCGATCACGATGGCAACGACGATGCCTAGAGCAACCACTCCAAGAACGCAAGCAGCAACCGTGACGGTCAAGCGATCGATGCTTGCCCGCTCAGTGGGTTGGGTCAGAAGCGTGTCCACGCGCCAATACCCCCGTACTTCTCCAGCCTCTGGGCGGCCACGCCCGATGCAAACTCCAAGCGGCCACCAGCGCGCCGAGCATCAGCCACGACAGACTCGCGCAGATCGGCGACGGGCGATGTCGCGCTGCCGCAGCCTGGGCAACGAGGCACCGCCGGTGTCAAGCGGTCGCAGCGTGCGCAGTGTGCACCAGGCGCGTGAAACGTGCTCCCAACCACCAACAGATGAACACGCCCCTCGGCGAGAGCCATCAGCGTGCCCGACAGGCCGAGGACACTGTTGCGGCCGTCGCTCAGCAGCTCGTCGACGACGTGTTCTTCCCAAGCCCGCTCCAGGAGGCCCGCGGCTTTGCGTGTCACGGCGAGCACCTGCGCATCCGTCGCGAACATTTCCAGGTGAAACTCACCTGCCAGACGCGCGCGGAGCGGCCGCGGCAGCTCGCGCCGGAGCACTGCCAGTGCTTCGTCCGGCCCAGCGAGCAGCAATCGGTCGAACGGGTGTGCGCGCAATTCCTGCACCAACAAGCGACAGGCGCGCTCCGCATGCCGGCGCAAATGATCTTCGCGGTGTCGCTGAATGTTCGTCTGCGCGAGCGAATACCAGCCCCCCGTGGCTTGTTTGCCGGGTACGTCATCGCGAATGTGTTGTTCGGACTCGATCTCGCCCATAAACACCGAGAGCAGGCGCGCCCGCTCGGCGTCGAAAATGACCACGGCGATGCGCTCGTTGTCGTCGACCATCGCCTCCAGCGGTGCGATCTCCGCATCGGAGCTCCACGCGACGTGCTCGACAGGCGCATCCACAAGCCCGACAACAAAGAAGTAGGCCTCATCACCGGAGGCGAAGATCGCCAGTCCGTGCTGCTTGGGCGCGAATCCTTTCGTCAGATGCGCTTCCGCCTGCGCAGCGGCCGCTTCGAAACGCTCTTCGAGATGCGGGTCGAGATCCTTCCGCAACGCTCGAATTGCGTCGCGAAATGCAAGCTGATAAGCGTTGCCGATCATTCGTGTAGGCGACGCGTCGACAAATGCAGACAGGACATACCCCGTGGGCGACGGTGTACGCTCGAGTGTCTTCACGGCCGCTGGGAGGCGCAGTTCCGTTGCGGTCGATGCGGTGGTGGTCATGTTGTTGCCTCCTTTCATGAACCGCCGATAGCTTGTTCTGCGCGGCGAGTCAGCGCGAAACACTGCCTTTGAATCTGCTCGGTGAATGCGGCAAGGGGCTCCCCTGGCAAGAGCCGAAGCGGCGGACCAAACACGATCGCCAATGGTCCGCGGGTAATGGACACCGGGATGCCGGCGATCAGGCGGCCGCGGAACTCTGACGGTTTGTATGGCATGATCCGCTCGGTGCCGGCGATGCCAATTGGGACGACAGGAAAACCGACGGCTGCAGCCAGGTGGGCGATGCCGGGACGAAAGTCGGCCACCGGGAACCCAGCACGCTCCTCGTCTGGGCGCACATGGATCCCTTGCGGAAAGATCAGGATGTCGTTGCCCGCTTCGGCAACTTGCGCGAGTCCGCGCAAGGTGACTTCCGTGTCCGCGCGCTGACGCAACGGAAACAGTCCGAGTGCCAGAACGCCCCACCACGGGTAGAGTCCAAGTCTCCCACCGAGCTGCGGGCCACCGCTGTTGAACCCTTCAGCCGCGATTGCCGTGACCAGGCGATGCGGTGAGTGCTCAGTATGCGTCTTCGCCAGCGCGAAGCGGATCAGCGGCATGTCCGGAAAGCTGTGGTGCGTGCTGGCGAAGATCACCTGCTCCGGTAGTCCAGAGAGATGCTCTGCGCCGAGTACCACCGTGCGGGTGACCGCGAAGCGATACAAGAGGTTTACCGGGAATCCGAGAAAGCGAAAGACGCGACCCCATGTATAAGGCCAACGAGGCATGGTCGGTATGGGAAGCGCTTTCGGGTTGCTTGTCCGTGAATCCGAAGTGTCCCTGCGCAGCAACTCTCGGCGGACATCCGAGACGGTCATGTCCAGTCGCAAACGACCGTCCGCCATCCCGGTGCCGGTCTTCTCCTCCAGATTGAGAACCAGGTCCACCAGGCCAAGACTATCGATGCCCAATTCCGCGAGTGTTTGCTCCGGACGGACCACTGGAACGCCCGCGGCGCCCGCGATCGCCTGGCCCACCGGGTCGTCGACGGCGAGGACGCTTTGGATCTGCACCCTCACTTGCGCTTTGGGCCGCGGCAAGAGATGACGCTTAACCTTTAAGAGGTTGGTGCGTGGAAAATCCGTGCCTTCCCACCAGGAAGCGGATGCGATGCGCTGATGCTGCGCAAGGCGGCCATTACACTCCGCGAGGATGGCTGTGAGATCGGCAGTTCTGTCCTCGGCCACATTTGGGAGCAAGTACGCGTGCAGCTGCGCACCGCCAACGGCAGTCGGAACCGCGATGACCGCGGCATCCTTGATGTCCCGATGCTCGCGGAAGACTGACTCGACGTCCTCGGGCCAGACCTTCATGCCCGAGGGAAGGACGATGAGGTCGCGCGCGCGACCAAGAAGCGAGATGTTCCCCGCGGTATCGATGCGCGCCAGGTCGCCGGTGGCGTACCAACCCTCGAGGTCCAGTACCGCGTCGGTACGTTCCGGATCTCGCCAGTAGCCGCGCATAACGTTTGCACCCCTGACCAGCAGCTCACCATCTTCTTTGACGCGCACCTCCACGCCCTGCAATGGGCGTCCGACGCTCCCGACAGGGGTGCTTCCGTCAGCCGCGGCACACGCGACAATGGGCGAGCACTCACTGGTGCCGTAGCCCTGCAGGACCCGCACACCGAAGCGGTCCCAGATCTGCTGCGTCTCTGGTGTCAATGCCGCTCCACCGGATGCGAACAGGCGCAGGCGGCCACCGAGCTTGCGATGGACCATCGAAAACAGGACCCGTCGCGCACCGAATGGCAGGTGCGCCGCAAGCATTTTCATCGCCGCGTAGCCCCCCCGGGTGAAGCGCGACGAGAGCTGGTCCTCGATTGACTGGCCCATGATCGACAGCAGCTGCGGCACCACCACCATGTGGGTGATCCGCTGCTCCGCCAGGACGCGCAACATATCGGGTGCGCGCCGACTGGGAATGTAGTGAACCGCCGCGCCGGCACTCAGGGGATACAACAAGCCAGCAGTCAACTCAAACAGGTGTGAGAGGGGGAGCACACTGGCCAAGCGACAGTCACTGTCGAGAGGAATGCGTTCAGGGGCGGCACGTACCTGTGACAACAGGTTGGCGTGCGTAATCATGCACCCCTTGGGGTCGCCAGTCGTACCGGAGGTGAACGAAATCGTTGCCAGCTCTTCGGACGGCCGCAGCCACTCTTGAGCCTGGACAGCTTCGTCCATGCCGCCCATGGAAGGCTGCCACCACTCCACGACCCTGGCACGCGCAAGCCAGGCAGGCCGCTCTTCATAACCGACGACGACACAGCGGGCCTCGACGGAGTCCAGGATACGCGCACCAGCCTCGGGATTGGTCTCGCGGTCGAACGGCACGACCACTGCGCCAAGCTTCCACAGCGCAAACAAGTAGATCGGCGTGCGCCATTGGTTCGGCGCCCAGAGAACAACGCGGTCACCTTCATGAATACCGAGTGCGCCGAGCTCAACCGCGAGCTGATCCACCAGCTCGAGCACTTGATGACTGCTCAAGGTCTTCCATGCCAGGCCATCCTGACCACCAAGGGTGATGGCCCACGGAAATGCGCGAGCTCGCGCCCGCAGCAACTCGTAGAGGTGTGTTGCGTCCATGCAATCTGGCGGTACGTGTTGCATTTCACCAATGGTGACGCTGCAGTGTTGCCGACAACGTTGCATGAGGTTGCCAATCGGCTGCTGGTGGCCGGGCTGCCCGTCAGAAGCGACGACAAGCCGGTTCCAACGTGTAACCGTCCGCAATCTCGGTGTTGACGTTCGCGTGGCGAACTACGCCAACGAGCGGGAGTACCGCCGAATCCGAGGTTTCGGGAGAGAGGCACATGCGTTCGTTCCATTGGTTCAGAAGCGGATTGATCGGCTTTGTTGCAACGCTTCTGGCAGCCAGCGCTATGGCTGTCGCGCCGGTCGGAGCCGCGCCCGTACCGGCAACCCGCGTCCAAACAGGGCCGATTGGATTTCCGGCACCGGTCGTGCAACAGAGTGGGCAACAACTTGAGATCTTTTCCTGGTGGACAACCGGCGGCGAGGCGGCTGGCCTCGAGGCGATGTTCGGGATGTATCGCCAGCAGTACCCCGGTGTGAGCATCATCAACGCGACCGTGGCCGGTGGCGCAGGCTCGAATGCCAAGGCCGTGCTCAAGACACGCATGCTCGGCGGCGACCCGCCCGACACCTTCCAGGTCCACATGGGCCACGAGCTGGTCGATACCTGGGTGATCGCCGAGAAAATGGAGCCACTGGACGACGTCTACGCGCAGATGGGCTACGACACGGCTTTCCCGCAAGGCGTGCTGGACATCGTCTCCTACCAGGGCCATCCCTATTCAGTACCAGTCAACATCCACCGCGCGAACGTGCTCTGGTACAACACCCAGGTCTTCGCCGATGCCGGGCTGACACCGCCCAACACCTTCGACGAGTTCTTCCGGGTCGCTGAGGCACTCCGGGCGCGCGGCATCACGCCACTGGCGCTGGGCGACGTCGGTTCATGGGCAGACGCGAACCTATTCGAGACCGTGCTGATCGGTACACTTGGCGCTGACGGCTACAAAGGTCTCTGGACCGGCCAGACGTCGTGGTCAGATCCGCAGGTCACGCAGGCGCTCGAAACAACCAAACAGATGCTTGCGTACGCCAACCCGGATCACGCGGCACTGTCGTGGGACCAGGCCAATGACCTCGTGATTTCAGGTCAGGCGGGCATGACGATCATGGGTGACTGGGTCGACGCCGACAATCTGGCCAAGAACTTCCCGAGCTCCGGCTGGGTCATGGCGCCAGGCAATCAAGGAGTCTTTGACGCACTCTCCGATACGTTCGGTCTACCGAAGGGCGCGCGCCACCGCGAAGCCGCGCTGAACTGGCTGCGGCTCATCGGCACCCCCGAGGCGCAAGACACCTTCAATCCACTTAAGGGTTCCATCCCTGCAAACGTGAACGCGGGCCATGCAACCTACACGCCGTACCTCAACGAATCGATGCAGGCGTGGAAGACAGATGCCATTGTGCCGAGCCTGGCACACGGTGCGGCCGCTTCAGAGGGTTGGGTCACGGCAATTCAGGATGTGCTGACCGTCTTTGTGACTCGTCAAGACGTCGTTCAAGCACAGCAGGCGTTGGTGCTGGCAGCCGCCGATGCAAACGCTGGAAGGTAAACCAAACGCCGTCTCAGTGCTGGATGGGAGGGCTCGGTCGAGCCCTCCCGATCCGCAAGTCCTCCGCGTGGCAGCACGTACGCACGCGCCGCGCCGTGTCCGCGCGGCCACGCACGGTGGACAACAGCCGTTCGACCGGGTGCTCTCAATCGCATTGATCGCGCCGTCGACGCTCGCCGTCGCGGTCTTCGTGTACGGATTTATTGCCTGGACGGCGTGGATCTCATTGACCAACTGGAACAGTCTGGTCCCGTTTGACGGCGTCATGCCAAGGGTAGGCTTTGTCGGCTGGCAAACATACGAACGTTTGTTGCAGAACGCGCGGTTCCAGATCGATGTTCAGAACACGGTTGTGTTTACCGTGCTGTTCATCATCGCCTGCAATGTCATTGGTCTGGGGCTCGCCGTGCTCCTCGACCACAACATGCCAGGCGAGGGATTCTTCCGGTCGGTGTTTCTGTTTCCCATGGCCGTGTCGTTCATCGTCACGGGCGTCGTCTGGCGGTGGCTCGAGAACCCCAGCACAGGACTGAATCAAATTTTTGACAGTCTCGGTCTGGACTTCCTCAAGAACGGCTGGTACACCGACCCGAACATTGGCATCAAGGCGGTCGTGCTCGCGGCAACCTGGCAAATGTCGGGCTACGTTATGGCGCTGTACCTCGCCGGGCTACGTGGCATTTCCAATGATTTGCGCGAAGCGGCTCGCGTCGACGGCGCCAGCGAATGGCAGTTGTTGCGCTACGTCCTTCTGCCGTTGCTGACGCCTATCACGCTTACGGCCGTCATCATTCTCGGTCACATCTCGCTCAAGATCTTCGATTTGACCTCGGCGATGACCGGACCTGGGCCTGCGTTCGCTGACGATGTACCAGCGCTGTTCATGTTCAATACCACGTTCCAGGGCAATCACTTCGCCCAGGGCGGCGCGATCGCAACGATCTTGCTGGTCCTTGTTGCTACCTTGGTCGTGCCGTATTTGTTCTATAGCCTGCGCGGGGAGACAGAACGATGAGTGTCGCCACCCTGCAGCTGCCCCGGCGCCGATCGCATCGCACGCGGCTCACGCTGCCCCTGGCCGCGAGCTACGCCGTCCTCATCGCGTTTGCGTGCTTTTACCTGCTGCCTATTTATGTCCTCCTGGTGACGGGTCTGAAACCGATCACTGAGGTGAACCTGGCGCACATGTGGAGCCTGCCCGAGGCAGTCACCCTCGACGGCTTTACCGACGCGTGGACCACGCTTGCCCCTAACATGCGCAACAGCTTTCTCCTGGTCTTGCCGGCCACCGTGCTGTCGACGCTCGTGGGCTCCATCAACGGTTACGTCTTGGCTAAATGGAAGTTCCCTGGATCCGACATATTGTTCGCGGCGCTGCTCGTGGGCATGTTCATCCCATACCAGAGCATCCTGATTCCACTCGTGCAGCTACTCCAAGCCATGCACCTCTATGGCTCTATTCCTGGACTCATCCTGGTCCACGTCGTGTACGGCATTCCGATCACCACGCTGATCTTTCGCAACTACTACGCCGAGATTCCCAAAGACCTCATGGAGTCGGCAGCGATCGACGGCGCCGGATTGGTGTCGATTTATCGCTTCATCATGCTGCCACTGAGCGCTCCTGGCGCGGTTGTGGTCGCTATCTGGCAGTTCACGTCCATCTGGAACGAGTTCCTCTTTGCCGTCGTGGTCACGAGCCGCCCATCAGTCCAACCGGTCACGGTGGCGCTCAACAATATGGCTGGAAGCTTCATCGTCGAGTGGAATGTGCAGATGGCTGGCGCGCTCCTCGCGGCGGTGCCAACACTCGTGGTTTATGTTCTGCTTGGCCGCTTCTTCATGCGCGGACTGCTGGCTGGATCGCTCAAAGGCTGAGCCCTCCGCGTCAGCCGCTCGATCGTGGCCGCGCGGACCTCGTGCAGCCGCGGGCTGAAGATGACGCTCGGCGACTCGGGCGTGCGAAGTCGTCGCACCGGCGTTGGCAGCGAGGTTCGTGCGGCGTGCGCGCGTGCCCGCATCGCCCAGAGTGTGTCCTGCTGGGTCCGCATTCCGGCATCCATGACAGAGCGCAGCAGCGGTACCCCAGTACCAGGCTCGTCCACCAGGCTGAGGCAATCCTCAATTGAGCCATCCTGGGAAGTCCGTCGCCACAGTTGCTACGGACAGGGCCACGTCGCTTTGCCCGTGGAGAGCTTGAGCACCGGCTGATCATCGAACGCCACGAGTTTGTAGGCCATATCGAGATACGGAGCGTCAGCCGACGTACCCAGGCGCGATCCGATCCCAAACGCATCAATCGGTGCGCCGCGTTGTACGGCATCGGACACAGAATGCTCGTCGAGGTTGCCACTAACAAAGATCGTCGTATTTCGCAGCTCGGCCGCATCCAGGATCGCTCGCACCTTGAAGCTGAGATCGACGAGGTCTCCAGAGTCGAGTCGCACGCCGCGCAACGTGTCCCCCGCCGCTGCCAGCTCGCGGCCCACGATCGTTGCCTTGTGTGCGCCCTCCAGCGTGTCATACGTGTCGATGAGCAGCACACAGGATTGCGGATACGCGCGAGCGTAACCACGAAAGGCTGACAGCTCGTCGGCAAACGCCTGAACGTACGAGTGTGCCATCGTTCCAGCGATAGGAATGTCGTACTGCTGGCCGGCGAGTACGTTGCTCGTGCTGTCGAAGCCTGCTATGAACGCACTGCGGGCCACTTTCAGTCCAGCGTCGCTACCATGGGTCCGCCGCAGACCAAACTCGACCACCAGTCGACCAGCCGCGGCTTCGACACAGCGCGCGGCTTTCGACGCAATGATGGTCTGAAAATGCATCTGATTGAGAACTGCCGTTTCGACCAGTTGGGCCTGGATACACGGAGCCGTTATCTCAAGCAGCGGCTCGTGGGGGAAGAGCACGGTTCCTTCGGCCAGGGCACGTACAGACCCGGTGAACCGCAGACCTGCAAGATGCTCGAGAAACACCTTCGTGAACAGCCGCGTGCTCCGCAGATACTCGATTTCCTTTGCGGAGTAACGAAACTCTTCCAGAAATGTCAGCACATCATCCAGACCAGCGGCGACGAAGTATCCCCAATCTACTGGCAAATGGCGTGCGAACAGACTGAAAGTCGCGGGGATCTCCGCCATCTGCTCGTTGAAGTAGCTCTGCGCCATCGTCAGCTCATACAGATCGACAAGAAGCGTCGGCGCCGTTCGCTGCATCATGCCAGCAATCTATGGGGCCGAGGTTGCGGATCAGGTTGACCAGTCATTTACCCATGTCAACGCGCGCGTCACCATCCACTCGCAAGACTGTCTCCGAAGAAGCTTCGATAGAGGAGACCGGGTCATGCCCGCCAAAGAGATCGTTTTCGACACCGACGCTCGCGATGCCCTGCGGGCCGGTATTGACGCGCTGGCCGACGCCATCAAGGTCACACTCGGTCCGCGCGGACGCACCGTCGCGATCGCCCGAAGCTGGGGGCCGCCAACAGTCATCAACAGCGGTGTCGTCGTGGCGCGCGAGCTCGAGCTGCCGGAGCCACTGCAAAACATGGGCGCCCAGCTGTTGAAGCAAGCGGCCATCAAGACCAGCGAGGTCGCGGGTGACGGCACCACCACGTCGACAATTCTGGCGCAAGCGATGGTCAGTCACGGACTCCGTAATCTGTCGGCGGGAGCAAACCCGATGCAGATGCGGCGCGGCATTCAGATCGCGACGCAGGCAGTCGTCGATGAGCTTCGGCGGATCGCGACACCCGTAGCCGGGCGGCAGGAAATCGAACACATCGCAACCGTCTCCGCGAACGACCCCGAAATTGGCCGATTCCTTGCCGACGCGATGGATCACGTTGGCCGCGACGGCGTGATCACCGTGGAAGAAGGTAAAGGTCTGCACCTCGAGGTGGAGTTCACCGAGGGTTTGCATTTCGACCGCGGCTACATCAGTGCCTACCTCGTTACCGACACCCAGCGCATGGAGGCGGCCGTCGATGAGCCCTATGTCCTGGTCACAGACAAGAAGATCAGCGCCATCGCTGACCTCCTGCCACTACTGGAGAAACTCGTCGAGACTGGCAACAAGGGTTTGTTCATCGTCGCCGAGGATGTTGAGGGTGAGGCCCTCGCCACGCTTGTGGTCAACAAGTTGCGCGGCACTATCGACGTCCTCGCGGTGAAGGCACCTGGCTTCGGCGATCGCCGCAAAGACATGCTCGGCGACATCGCCGTCCTCACTGGCGCGACGGTCGTCAGCACCGAATTGGGCAAGACGCTGCAGGAGGCGACGCTGAACGAGCTTGGCAGAGCGCGCCGAGTGCTCGCCACCAAGGACGACACGACCATTGTCGAGGGACGCGGCACGCAGGCAGCAATCGATGCTCGGATCGCGCAAATCAAGACCCAAGTGGAAGCAACCACCAGCACCTACGATGGCGAGAAGCTGCAGGAGCGTTTGGCCAAGCTCACCGGTGGTGTGGCAGTGCTGAAGGTGGGTGCGGCCACGGAGGTCGAGCTGAAAGAGAAGAAAGCGCGCGTCGAAGACGCCCTCCATGCCACACGTGCTGCCGTAGAGGAAGGCATCGTACCCGGCGGTGGCGTGGCCCTGCTCCGGGCTGCCCGCGCCCTGGACGGCCTTGTTCTGTCGATGCCTGACGAGCAGATCGGCGTCGACGTGGTCGCACGGGCTTTGGACGCACCACTGCGCCAACTGGTACTGAATGGTGGCCTCGAACCGGGCGTTGTCGTCGACACGATTCGGCATGCGACGAACCCGTCCCTGGGCATCAATCTGGTGTCAGAGAAGTATGTCGATATGCTGTCGGAGGGCATTATTGATCCGGTCAAGGTCACGCGCAGCGCACTCGAAAACGCTGCCAGTGTGGCTGCAATGATTCTCACGACCGAAGCGCTCGTCACGGACCTGCCCGAGCAGCAGGACGAGCCGCTCGACTAGCTTGGTGCCGGCGCTCGCGATGCTCTCACGAGCTCCAGCGAGTGCGGCAGATGCTGCTGATGCGCTTGGCCATCGCGACGATCGTCAGGATGGGAGGGTTACCAAGCGCATCTGGCAGCAACGAGGCGTCCGCGACGTACAGGTTCGGCGGCAGCCGGCAGTCATGGAAGGACTCCGCTGATTGTCGTGTCAGCGGCAGCGTGCCGCCTGGATGTCCGGCATTCAAGATGCCAAGAAAGATCGACTCTTCCGCAACCCCCATGCTGGCGAAAATGCGCTTGCAAAGCTTGAGGCCCTGCGCCAGTCTGTCACGATCCTGCTGGGTCAGCCGTTTCTCGATCCTGCCGTTCCGCACCCTCCCTTCAGGGGAGTCGGCGATTTTGATCATCAACGGCAGTGTGTTCATAGCGGGCAAACGCCAGTCCGGATGAAACAGAAAGCTGAGATAGTCGAAGTACGGCGAGACGATGAAGCCCTCTTGCTGGACGACGAACGGCATCGCAATCTCGTGGCATTGATTGGCCCCAGTCCACTCCGCCGCGACGCACAGCACGGGATCGACGAAGAGCCGCGGCTCCGTCGGGATCCCCGACGCCTCCAGAATGTGCGGCGTGCCAAACCCACCGGCGGCCAGGACGACCAGGTCGCCTGGGACATAGTCGCGTCGCCAGCCTCGTCGAGCGATGACGCCCCTGGCCACGCCCGCCTCGATGAGCACGCGCTCGACGCGGCAGCCCTGGATCACGTGCGCCCCGCGCGCCACGGCGAGCTGGAGATAGCGACGGCTGTCCCACTTCGCGCCCGGCCGGCAGCCAAGCACACAGCGGCCGCATCGGACGCAGCGCTCCGCGTTGCCCATCTTAGGCGTCGGCGTCGGCTCCAATCCCATGGATTGACACGTGTTGAAAAGCTCAACCGTAGAAGCTCGCCAGCGGTGCTGATGTCCCGTGCCGATCGGAATCTCGGCATGAGCCGACGCGAATTCCGGCTCCAGGTCGATCCCAAGTGCCTGCAAATCGCGATCGAGGCGCAGGCCGTTCCCAGTTGCCAACGTCGTCGTGCCACCAAGTCCAGATCCGTTCACGAGAACCATGCGATCCGGAGTGCGCCGCGTACGCATGTTGGGCATGAACCAGTGGATCTGCCGATGGTCGCGCAGCAGTCCGTAACGCTTCATATGCTCGAGGACGGGCAGATCGAAGCTGAGTGGGCGAAACGATACGCCCGCCTCGAGGACAGTCACATCGAATGCGCCTTGCAGCTCTTTCGCGACAGTGGCGCCGCCAGCGCCGCTGCCGATCACGATCGCTCGCTTCTTCATGATGCTTCCTGCGACAGGTGGAGCCGCGCGCGACAGCACGCGTGACCCTCCGTGATGCGCTGCGAGAACGTCAACCGACCGCCATCTGACAAGCCAGCCAGCAACCCGTCATCGAGCGCGGACATGAGTTGACAGGTCTCTGGCGTGTACGCAGCGCTGAAGAAGCACCGAGAGATGACGATCTCACCGTGTACGTTGCCATCGAAGTCGATGTCAAGGAGTCGATAGACGACCCGCGCGGCCGACACGACGTCGGTCGTTGTCGTGACGCCGAAGAGGCGTCGCAGGGCTGCGCCATATGCCTTGGCGCTACGAAAGAGCTCGTTCGAAAAGACTTCGTCGTCGGTGTCCGCATCGCGCGTAGCGCTCGCGGTGAATGCCGCATAGCTCGCCAGCACCTGTTGAGAACGCAAACCACCCAGAGGAGGTACGGGCCGCCGCAACGCGGCCGCCGTGTCCTTGAAGAGCCTTCTCAGTGCGCGGGTCCGCACGCACTCTGGGATGTACCCCTGGGCGGCGCGTCCGAGCACGTTCATGCCGGGATCCGTGCAGCCGGAGCTTCAGCGTACAGCGCGTCGATCTGTTCTGCGAACCGCGCCGCGACGACGGCACGCTTGAGCTTCAAATTCGGCGTCAGCTCGCCGCCTTCCACGGACAGCTCGTCCGGAAGGATCGTCCAGCGCTTGATCTGCTCCGCGTGCGAGAGCTGTCTGTTGACCTGCTCAACACCCTGTTGGATTGAAGCAACTGAAGCCCCGGGCGCAGTCCACAGCAATGCCGCACAGAATGGCCGCGCCTCACCGATCAGCATCGCCTCGGTGACTGCTGGAATCTGACGCAACAGCGTTTCGACGCGCTCGAGATTGATCTTCTTTCCATAGGCGGTAGCGATGAGGTCCTTCTTGCGCCCTTCGATGAGCAGGTCACCGTCCGACGTGAGCCGGCCGAGGTCGCCGGTCAGGAGCCATCCGTCCTTGAACGGTTGCTCCACACGACCGTGGTAGCCCGACATCACCTGCGGTCCACGTACCAGGATTTCACCATCGGCGGCAATAGCCACGCTTGTCTCAGGCAACGGCGCACCAACGGTTCCGATGTGGTTCCGCCCGTCACGGTTCATGGTGACCAGCGGCGCCTCCGTGAGACCATACGCGCTGTGAATATCGATACCCAGTTCCTGGAAATTGCGGAGCAGCGCTTCGCTCACCCGAGCAGACCCAACAATCAGCATGGCGCAGCGGTCCAGGCCCGCCTTGCGCAGCAGTCCACGTCGAACGATGAACCGGAGCAGCCTTCTCTTGAAGCCCGGCGGAGACGTGAGATACCAGCGTCCCGGAGCATCCGCGCACAGGGTGCTCCAGAGCTTTTCGTACACGCGCGGCACCGAAAAGAACACGGTTGGCTGGGCTGTCGTCAATGCCGCCGGCAGCGCGTAGAAGTCGTCCAGGAAATACAGGTCCACTGCCGCCGGCAAGTAATAGGCGCCGTATGTTGCCAGCATGCCTTCGACAACATGGTTCATCGGCAGGAACGACAAATATGCAGCATGATGGGTTCGCGCCTGCCACGGCAGCAGCGCAGCCAGCGTTTCGGCCATCCAGCGGAAGCTGGCGTGGTCGAACGCCGCGGCCTTTGGCGCTCCGGTTGTTCCGGACGTGAACCGTAGTGTTGCCAGGTCCGTCAGACGCACGTCACGGCCGCAAGCTGGCTCCGTCCCCGCGCCAAGGTGGAGGAATTGCTCCCACTCGATGACCTGTTTCGGACCCGGCGAGGCCGGCGGGGTCCGCGTGAACGCGACCATCGGGATCTCCGTGCGCAGCTCACCGACGCGCGCGAGCAGCCCCGGCGCGCCGATGAACAGCAAGCGCGCGCCACTCGACTCCAGCAAGGACGCGATTTCGGACGGCGGGCTTGTCGAATAGAGTGGCACACTCACTGCTCCGGCTAGTCCAATCGCCACATCAAGTGCAAGGTAGCGGCTGCTGTTGCATCCGACGATGGCGACCCGGTCGCCTTGCTTGATTCCCAGTGCCTCCAAGGCCGCTACCGCGGCGAGAATGTCCCGACGAACGTCGGTGGCGGCGCGCTCCACGATGCCGTCGCTTGTTATGTCGTGGTAGCGCACGCGATGATGCTTCTGTGTTAGACGATGGAGTACCTGCTCGTGCACCGTTCGCTCGGTGCGGTGCAAGAATCCATGTGCCACGGCGTACTCGAGCAGATTCGGCAGGTACGTCCGCCAGTCCGGAGCGTCAATGCTGACAAGCCGCTCGAGGTTGTCGCGTTGAAACTCGTGTCGGTCGTGAAGATACGGCCGAAGCATGCGCAACGCCTTGGGAACGCCAGGTACGTCTGGCACTGGCACGTCGACAAAGACGGTCGGCGGCAGGCGCGCGTCGAGCTGCTGTCCCGCCCAAGCTCGGACCGCGTCGAGCAGCTCGCCGGCTCGCGGCACCTTCGCCGCGGGGGGCACCAGATGGAACGTGAGTCCACTTGCCCGCGGATCGAATGTCAACTGCGCGATGCAGTCAGCTACATAGTCGACGGGGACAATGTTGAGGCGGAGGTTCCGACTCGCGGGCAGCAACGGCAGTCTGCCGGTCAGACATAGTTGCAATGGGACGTAGATCGTGTTGAAGGTCTTGACGGCTCCAGTCGTCGAGTCGCCGACGATCATGCCGGGTCGGAAGATCGAGACGTCGAGATCGGGTTGCGCGGCACGTACTAATGACTCTGCTTCGAATTTGCTCTGCTCGTAGCCCGTGGCAAAGCCGGCCTGATCCGACAGGGATTCTTCGGCAATGGGACCCTGGCGCGCGCCGCAGACGTAGGCTGTGGACACGTACGCGAAGCGCTCGAAATGGCCTGTGGCACGCGCCGCGCGTGCGACGTCGAGCGCGTGCCGCGTGCCCTCCACGTTGGGTACGCGCAATTCCTCCACGGATGCGTCGAGGCGCAGCTCCGCAGCAGTATGGATCACGTGCGTCAGCCGTTCGATGGCAGATCGATCCGGACCGAACCAGGGGCTACACACGTCGCCTGCGCACGGCTCAACCTGGTGGCCGATGGCAGCAACCAGCTCTGGCCACTCCCACCACGCGCGTTCCAATCGGCGGGCCGCCGCGACCTGGTCCTCCGCTCGCACGAGTGCGACGACCGTGCAGGTCGGATCCGCGATCAGTCGTCGCGCGATCTGCGTGCCGAGGAAACCGGTGGCACCGGTAAGTAAGATTACGCGGCGGCTGGCCATGGAGTGCGGACCTGAAAACCGTGAGCCGCGACAAACGCCGACAGGAGTGCACGATTGCGTTGTGCGCGCGCCAGATGGACGGTGTAGCCCGTTTGGAGCGCTGCCCGCTCCTGATCGGGCGCAGTCAGCACGTGCTCGACCCTTGTCTTGGCCTGGTCGAACATTCGCTCGCCCGGATCGACAAAGCAGCTTTCCAGATCGAGCTCGCGATACAGCGTCTTGAGACGCAGGTCATGTCCAACTGCGATCTGCGGCACCGCCGCGGCGAGCGACAGAATGGCCGCGTGATACCGGGAGGTCAACAACACATCCAGTGACCGCAGCAGGCTCGTCATCTGCGACGCGTTCAGGTCACGCGATGAAAACAGCTTTGCTCGATCCGGTTGCCGCATCTGGCGCCAGACTGCGTTGACGATGCGTTCGTCCAGTTCTTCGTCAGCGATCAGTGCCACCGAAAGGTCGTGCTCGCTGACCAGCCAATCGGCCAGATCAGCGTAGCCCCGTGCCAGCTTATCCGTAGCTCTCCGTCGCGCGGGTGAGCGCGCAAAGTAATACGGCCAGCGATAGCAGTCCTCGGCTCGACCCCATGGTCGAATAACGACCGGGAAGAGATTAAAGTCGACAAGCGCGAGCCCGGCAATGCCACCGTCAATCGGCCACAGGCGTCGCAGGACGCCAGCGTCCATGGGGTCCGGCTGAAACGTGAACGCATTGTCGGCGGTGGACTCGATAGGAGCGGTGACACCCCAGGACCGTAAGCGCGCTGCCGCGGCCTGACTGCGCGTCACGATCAGGTCCGTTTGGCTCGCGATGCGCTTCACCAACCATTGATTGAATGGCCGCAGCTGGCCAGCGTCCACGGCGTAGGCCAGGCACGGCTTCCGCATCGCATGTGCGCAGTAGGTGGTCCACAGGAAGGCCCACAGCAGTGCTGATGTCCAGGTGTCCATGTAGGCACTTCCCTCGACCAGCACCACCAGGTCTTGCTGGCGCACGATCTCCCACAGCGCCGGCGCAAACAAGGTTGGAATCGGCGCGATACGCTGAACTGGCGTCTCCGCCACGTAGCGTCGCAAGTTGGCGGGGTTCAGCGACGGAATGGTGATACGGGCGCGCTCGCCCAGCACCGCGCGAATGTCCGCGATATCGGCCAGCAGCAGCGCCTCGGCGCCAGTGTTGTTGGCGCCGTTGTAGCCCATGAGCATGACGTTGATCTGCGACATAGCGCACTCCTGGATGTCACCACCATGCTCGCGCGCGTCCGTAACCGAGATCGTTGCGCTCGGGAAACGCGCAGTTTCCAGCCGGCAACGCTCACCGCAACGGAACCATGCGATGACTGGAGTGTGAAGGAGTGAACGTCAATGAAGGCACTCATCGTTGTCGCAAGCCGTCACGGCAGCACACAAGGGATTGCCGAGGCATTGGCCGCGGAGCTGCGACGACAGGGACACACCGTCTCCGTTACGACACCGGCAGATGCACCACCACTTGGCACCTACGACACCGTGATCGTCGGCAGTGCCGTCTACATCGGCAACTGGCTGGGTGAGGCGCGACGCTACCTGGAGCAAAACCGAGACGAGCTGCTGACGAAGGCAGTCTGGCTGTTTAGCAGCGGTCCAGTTGGCGACGCGGCTCCGCAACCCAAGGACCAACCAGCACACCTGGCCGAGTTGATGGAGCAGGTCGGCGCACGGGGGCATCGCATTTTTCGCGGCAAGCTGGACCAGCAAACCCTGGGTCTCGGCGAACGGTTCATCATGTGGAACGTCCGTCGGCTCACCCATGACGCGGTGAAGCCAGGCGATTTTCGTGATTGGACAACGATTCGCGAATGGGCGGACGACATTTCGGCGTCCCTCCAGGTGGCTGCCCGCTGAGGAACGTCGCAATGAATGGTCGTGTGATTGGCTATCAGGTGGTCAACTGCTCTGGGCGGCAGACCGCTGTGGTGCGTGCAACGGTGCTTCCATGGGAGGTCACGACATTCCTGCATCGGGCACTTGGCGAGGTTCTGGCCGCAATGGAGGCGCAGCAGATCGTGCCTGGCGGCGAGCCGTTTGTGTTCTATCAAAGTGTTCAAAGCGGCGCCGTCCACGTCGAAGCTGGTTTCCCGACCATCGGTCGCATAGAAGCAGCGGGTGATGTTGTTGCCAGCGAGCTGCCAGGTGGACGAACGGTCACCGGCGTTCATTGCGGCCCGTTTGATACGCTGAGCCAAACCTACGCTGACATGCACGCCTGGGCCACCTCCAACGGTATGCGCCCGACGGGCGCACTGTGGGAGGTCTACCTGAACGATCCAGAGCGCGAACCGAATCCGGATCAGTGGCGGTCTGGGGTGTTCATGCCTGTGGAGCAATCCTACGGCACGTTCGTTTGACCACGCGTATTGTCACCCAGGCCACGACAGTACCGTCTTCTTGCACAGTCCCGTCATGTCTGAGCGCCAGCGAATGCCTGTACCCAGCTGCCCCTGCGACCGCGTGCCTCAATGGAGCGGCAACCAGCGTCTGGTAGCCCAGCCAGCGGAGTCCAATGGCTGCCAATCGGGCAGGTGCCTATGTTTGTTCCGCGTACACACGGGCGTATCCTCCCCGATCTTCGAAGCGACTCAAACAGGGGCTATCGAAAGCTGCGCCGCGGTCGTGCTCGGCGAGGGGCTGGTGACTGGGTGGACAAGGACCAACGGTGTCGTTGCTCCCTCCAGGACCAGGCCCGCAACGCTCCCCATGACTGCGCGGTGCATGCCGGTCCGACCGTGGGTCGACATCACAATCAGCCCGCACCTAGTGTCAAGGGCGGACTTTGCGATGGTGTTTGACGGCTCGCCAAAGACGACCTCGGTTCGCACCTGCGTCGACGGAGATCGCTCCAGGATGCCGCTGGCGATACCCGATAAATAGTCGTAGGCATTGCTTCGTGCCGTGGCCATCAGCTGATCCATGTACACGACGACTCGGCCAACTTCATCCATGACCGAGTCCTCTGGCAGCGGCTCGACGCGCAGGAGCTGCAGGTCTCCACCGAGATCCTCGGCCAGTCCGACAGCGACATCCAGCGCGGCTTCAGCAAACGGCGAGCCGTCCAGCGGCACGAGCAGCCGAGGTCGATCGATGAGCAGTGGCTCTCGATCGATCGGGCGCCAGGCACGGTCGACCACCACGGGCACCGGGCTGTGCGCGACGACAGATTCCGCAACACTCCCCAGGAGCCAACGGCCTGGTCCAGTCCGGCCATGGCTGGTCATGACAATCAGGTCCGCTCCGCGGAGCTGCGCTTCTTCGAGAATCCACGGCGCCGCATCGCCGTACGGCGTCGCCGTCTCACAGGCAAACCCGCGCTGCGCAAGGCGTGCTGAAACTTCTTCCAGGTACGCCTGCGCTTGTGCGACCGCGGCTGCTTGTGCAGGACGCTCGTCGGCGCCAGGAATGGTGTGGGCCCTGACCGCACGCACCAAAATCATCCGCGCTGCAGTAGGAATGGAAAGCGCAGTCGCGTATGACAGCGCCCGCTCCGCAAGCTCGGAACCATCCAATGGAACGAGAATTGAGCGAAGCATCAGTGTACCTCCTGAAAGAGCTATGCGACTTCTCCTGATACGAATTTGAGAAAGAGCCAGGGCTTGCGCTGCAGGAGCCTGGCGATGGGCGGTGGTTCCTTGAGCGTGCCGCGTGCTTTCGCTGGCGGCTCCGGCCAGACAAAGGGCAGCTGCACCGCCCCGCCAGGTCTGTCGATGGTCTCGGCGGCCTGCAGTGCAGCGCGCACGACCGCGCGCTGGCCGTTCACGTCGCCAACCATGCCAATTGGTCGGCCGAACGGATACGCAATACCAGCGACGCGTGGCGTCCCGACGAGGCGTGTGAACGCCGGCAGCATCGTCAACGTCACTGTTGAAATCCCGGAGGCTTCGATTGCGCGCGCTGCCAGCCCAACGGACCGGCAACAGAATGGTCAAACCGGAACCAACAGCGCCAGGTCCACTCCCTCCGTATGCATCTGCTCGATCATCCTCGGGACACTGGTCGCCAGGAATTCCGCGGGCCGCAGCAGGTAGCCCATAAAGCTGTAGTGGCTCGGCGCGCTGTGTGCGATCGCCCCCTCTACCTCGAGCCCCGCGAGACGCTCCAATGGCATGACGCAATTCAGATCCTGCTCTCCGAACGTTGTGTCGATGTGCAGGTGGTACAGGTGGATATCCGAGTTGCGGGTGCCGCGCGGTATGCGCCGAAAGCTGGGATCGCCCCACCACGGATTGCGGCGTTCGCCGTCCTGATCGAAGGGAGCCTGCGACGTGAGCGCAACACCGGCGGAGCTGACCAGCGCGACCATACATGCCGAAAGATCTTTGCGCAGCGGTGTCCAGGGAATATCCACTGGCGGCACCTCATGCTCCATCCAGCCGCGCATGACTTTGCGCGTCAGATAGTCGAGGAACAAATTGTGGTCGATCTCCGCCGGGTCGGGCGGCGTCGCGATCGGCACGCTCAGCGCCTGCGTTGTCATCGCGTTACGCGCCCGCGGATTGGAGGGCGCGGCCAGTGAGCCGCAAATACACGAGTGTCCAGAACATCCAGAAAAATGCGTTGACGATGCCAGCGAGCGTGAACACAGCGACGATGAACACGGTGCCAGCAAGCACCGCGTAGGTGATCGTCGGCGCTGTCACGCCGGCGGCGAAGTAGACGAGTGCACCCAAACCGCCAAGGACGGTGAGACCGACGATTGCCAGGGCGATCACGGCCAGATACGCGACAAAGGCGAGTCCGAGATTCACCAGCCACGTCAGAAAGCTTTCACGGATGTGCTGTCGCTCGAGCCGCCAACCCGCGCGCAGCGCGTCGACAGGCCCGAGGCGTTCGACAGCAATCGCACGTTGCGCAAAGGCCACCAGAATGCTCACTGACAGCGCAGTCGCGAGGAGCACCGTCACGACGGGCACGGCGAAGATCGCGCTGAGTGTCGCGACCAGCCAGACTGAAGCACCGCGCTCACGGGCGATATTGACGACCACAAGGGTGAATCCCACGACGATTCCCAGCCAGCACACGCTGGCCAGCAGCACGCCGACGACCGGGCTGCCCATCGCAAATGCCGCCGCCACGGCAGCGACAAGAGCAGCAATGACGGCCGCGAGCACAACCGCGCCGGCAATGAGCACGCACCATAGGCCCACGTAGCGCCAGAACAGATGCCGGCCAGCGGACCAGGCGCGGCGGAGTGAGCTCGGATGCCCTTCCGCCAGATCTGCCGTCGCTTGCGCCATCCCACCCTGCGCAATGAACGACAGGATCACCAGCGCAACGATCAGCGCGACCCCAAGTATCGCGAGAAAAACGAGCAGTGTCGCGTTTGCGCTCGTCCATTGTTCGATCGCTTGCGGCGCCTGCGCCATCGCTCCGCTTTGTGAGCTCGTGCCTTGGCCGCTGGTACTGAGACTCGGAATTCCGACAGCACCACCGGCGAGGATCCCCAACAACCAGAGAAATCTATACCGCCAGGTCAGCGTCCAGGCCTGGCCGATCAGCTTCGTGTATTCCATGACCGACGCTCCTCCGTTTCGAGCAGAGCATCGCGCGCGCGCGTCGCGGGTGACGTAGCAACGGGTTACTGACAGGTTTCGCGTTCTCGGGAACCGTTGCCACCCCAACGGGTAGCTGCAGAACTACTCAAGCGGGTGTCGAAGGCATGCGAGCGCGCTGGCATAGTGGTAGTAAGGAGTGATGCCATGCCACTGCCACCATCGCCAACGGGTCCCCAACCGTTGCATGAGTCGCGTGACGGTACAGGCGCTGGAGATCATGATGTGCCGTTCGAATTCGGCCGACTGCCTCGCGCGATAGCGCCGTTCCCCTTCTCGACACGAGAGTTTGCTCGACTCCTGGTCATGCGCAGCCGCGTGCGAGCGGCGCCAGCGATTGCACAGGAAAAGGCGGAGGGCTGAGGCCCTCCGCCTCTTTTTGTTGCGCTTCAATCCCGACTGACGGGTCGTCGGAGCGCTAAGTTGGTCTAGACACGGTCCCGGGTGCGCGGCTGGGCAGGACGTGCGCACCCGGGACCTCTCCAGAAGTCCCAACTGGACTCGCAAGACCGATCGAGATGGACTCTCCGTGGATCGGCGATCAGGTTCTGGGCCGATGGTTTCGGATCTTGGCGAGGGATCGTTGGTCAACTTCGATGGACTCAGTATCCACCAGTTCACCGATGGCCACGACACCCCCACGGGTGGTTCTTGACCCGCCCGCCAGGGTGGGACAACATGGCGCGCTCAGCGAATGCTCACGGGATCACCTGCAGCGCGTCCAGCACCATATAAACGCCGCTCTTCTTGACGAGCTTGATCGTATGTTGGCCCGCCGCCAATCCCGATCTGGAAAACAAGATCTGGCTCCCGGCGTTGTGGATACCGGCGGCGTTCGCATCGACTGTTGTTTGCAGTGAACCGTCAAGGTAGACATCGACAAGGCCGTACCCGTCGCTCTTTTCGGAGATGTACTCGATCCCTGTGCCGGTGAACGAGTACGCAACCGAGTCGCCGTTGTTCATCGTGGCGTGCACGTCGTTGTGCAGATCGAACACCGCCGACGGACGGTTTCCGTACAACGCCCAGCCAGTGCCGCCGTACTGCAGCCGCGTGTCCGTATCGTTGACCAGTTGTGTGTTCGCCGCGGCGGACGACGTCGTCGTCTGCACGTTGAAACGATCTACCAGCAGAAATGCGCCACCCGTCTTCGTCAACGTGAGCGTGTGCTTGCCGAACGGCAGACCGCCAATGCTGAACAGCGTCTGGCCGCCCTGGTTGTGTACGCCCGGCGCATTCGCGTCGACAATCGACTGGACGACGCCGTCGAGGGCTATTTGCAGTGTGCCGTAGCCGTCGCTGCGTTCGCTGATGTAGCTGATGCCGCTCCCAAGAAACGTGTACTGGGCTGTGTCGCCGTTCTGCGTCGTGGCATGCACGTCGTTGCCGAGGTCATTCACTGATGCGGGGCGGCCCCGATAGTAGCCCCATCCGCCGCCCGAATACGTGATAGCCGGATCGGTGTCGTCGATTGTGGACGTACTTGCCACGCCGCCCGAGTTCGGCTCCGCAACCGGCCGCGCTGGCGCCGACGGCGAGATCTGCGCGTTCCAGCTTCCAAAGGCGGTTCCAACGAGTTGACTGATGGGTGGCATCGAGTTGGCGTCGAGCGTGAGCGTGGCGCAACCGGTGCTCATGTTGAAGGTCTGGTTGGACGCTGGCTTCCAGCCACTCGCCGGATCGAACCAGTCAATTTGGGTTCCGCCGTTGAGCGCACAGTCCTGCACGGTCAGTCCGCCGAGCCCGCCGGCAGCGAACAAGGCAAAATAGCTGTTGGTCGAGCCGGCAGTATCGCCACCGCTGGGATTGCCGCTGAACTGGGCCGCTCCAAGCGTGCCACTGCCATTGGTCGCGGTGACGCTGAGTTTGCTCCCGAGATTGACGGTGCCGTCGAACTGCGGCGCAAACGTCGCGTCGCTCAGTCGGGCTTCCGGCTGGGTGATGTAGATCACTTGTGGATTCGACGTCGCGCCGTTCTGACTGATCCTGACAATCGCGGCGCCGGGTTTGGCGAGACTGCCAGCCGGAATAGAGACGCCGACTGCCTGGCTCGAATAAACGGTCGTCGGGATGGCCCGGCCGTTCCACAACACGGTGGCTGACGGCGCGAAGTCATGCCCGGTGATCGCGATCGACGGACTCCCGTCTTCCACCTGCAGCGCTTGCACGCCCTGCACACCCAGGAACCCGCTCGGTGTTCTCCCGAGTACACACGCTCCGTCCAGATCGCTCCATAGCGACTGAAGGATGTAATCGTGTCCGTTCAGTGTGACGTTGCCACCATCGGGCAGCGCCGAACCGCGTCCAGGAAAGTCGTGCTCGCACTTGTCGCCCACTTCGCCACCGTCGTTCGTCTGGTCCGCGGCAAGATCGCTCCAACCGCTGCCGTTGAGGGGGTCCGTCACGGCTTCGACCAGCTCGTGGGCCTCGGCATTGATAGCGTTGTCAACGACGAGGTCGTTACTCGGCGACGTCAGCGTCGCGTCGCACCCGGCGGTATCGCCGGGGCTGGGGAGCACGGCGTACGCAATACGCTGATTGTCGATGACAGCGCTATCGTGAAAACCGCATGCGTCGCCATTGATGGTCACATTCGTGCACAGACCGCCACTGGCGCAAGCCTGAACTTCCTCCGGAATGAAAATGTAGAACAGACTGTCCGCTGTCACCGACCAGCCATTCTGCTGGATTGCTTTGCCAATCTCCGCCTGCAGGTCCGCGGGCTGAAGGCGTGTCGCGGGCACGCCGCGACCGACATTCGGGTACACGCTGGTGTCTTCCCAGGTGCCGCCGAGCGTCACCTCATCGAATACCGGTGTCTGCTGGCCAGCACCATCAGCGTCCCAGTATTGATTGAGGACGCCGAACCAGGGGCTACCATTGACGTCTTGAAAGAAGGTCCCGGTGCGGTTCTCGTAATTGGCATCGGTGCCGTAGCTGCTCAGACACCCCGGTCCATAGCAGCGTGGAGCCTCGTAGTAGAAGGTCTGGCCAAGCAGCGATTTGTCCACCTGTTTCCAGTAGATCGCGTAGACCGTCGGAGAATGCAGCACAGGTCCGTTCTGCGTTTGCACCGTCGCCCCGCGCGAGGGCGCAAGCGCGTTGTTGAGCTCCGCCGCGGCGGGGCTGGTGTACGCGGCGGCGAGCAACGCGACCAATAGGCCGCAGGCAATCAGCCGATGCGCGATTGACATGCGAAGTGGCTCCTTGAAACAAGAATTCGAGGCCACAGTGTTCGGACGCGCTGCGTCCGTTACATCGGTCCGCCTGTAACGCTTCGAAACGCTCCGGACTCTGTAGCCACAACAACAATGAGCTATCCAATCGGGCTGACATGTCAGGAGCTGGTCGGCCTTGTCAGCGACTATCTCGACCAGTCGCTCGAACCAGAGGTGCAGACGCGGTTCGAGCTGCACCTGGGCGCTTGCCCAGGGTGCGTCGACTGCCTGAATCAGATCCGTCAGACGATCAAGGCCAGCGAAAGCCTGCGCGAGGAATCACTGGATCCAGTCATTCGCGATGCGTTGCTCGACGCCTTTCGTAGCTGGCATGTAACGGTTCGGCCCGCTGGGGACACAGAGGTCGCGTGACATTCACTGAGTCCCGCGGGGCGATCGTCGCGTTCGACCCGCGCACGCCCAGATTTCTCGAAAATCCCTACCCGTCCTACGCTCTACTGCGCGCGGACGCGCCCGTCTACTGGTCGCCCTCGGGCGACGTGTGGCTCACGCGCTATGTGGACGTGCAGCTCGCTTTGACCGATCGCCGCTTCGGCAAGGCTACGCCGCCGTACGGCGCGCGCTCCGCGGCACTGGGCGGCGAAGCTGTTCCGCCAAGTATGCTCTTCCAGAATCCGCCGGACCACACGCGGCTACGCGCGCTGGTCACACGTGCGTTCACGCCGCGCATGGTGGAGCGCTTGCGCCCGCGCATCGCGGCGATTGCGGACGAGCTGCTCGATCAGGCCGGCACCGCGTTCGAGCTTATGGAGGCATTTGCTCTTCCGCTGCCCGCGATCGTGATCGCCGAATTGCTGGGCGTCCCCGCGCAGGACCACGCGTACTTCCACCGATGGACCTCTGATGTTGCACGGGCGATTGACAGCACCGCGGACGACGCTGCGCGGCGGCGCGGCGCGAGTGCGCGAGAACAGATGGCGGACTACTTTGCTGGACTCGTGCAACAGCGGTCCCGGGATCCCCGTGACGACCTCATCAGCCAGCTCGTAGCGGTCCACGAGGCAGGTGACCGACTGAGCCTGGGAGAGCTGCTCTCAATGTGCGCGCTGCTGCTGGCCGCGGGCCATGAAACGACGGTGAGTCTCATTGCCAATGGCGTCCTGACGTTGGTGCGAGAACCAGGCGCCTGGGAACAGCTGCGGAGCGGGGCAGCACGGCTTCCTTTAGCGATCGAGGAGCTCCTGCGCTACGAATCACCGGTCCAACTGACGGACCGTGTTGCGCTGGAGGACGTGACGCTCGGCGGATACAACCTGCACAAGGGTCAGCGTGTCATTGCCGCTATTGGCGCGGCGAATCGCGATCCAGGCGTGTTTTCTCATCCGGATCGATTCGATGCAGAGCGAGAGCCCAACCCGCACCTCGCCTTCGGCCACGGGATCCATTTCTGTTTGGGCGCCCCATTAGCACGCATGGAGGGCCAGCTGGCGCTGGCAGCGTTACTTGCCCGCTTCCACGACGTGGAGCTAACTGGTCCCGCCGTGCGCGGGACTACCCCGATGTTCCGTTCGATCCGGACGCTGCCGGTACGGTGCCGCTCCTGAGTGTGGAGGTCGCAATGACGTAGCATGAGGCCGTGACGGAGCAGCAGCGGACTGGAACGGCGCCTTCCGGCCAGCGTGGCTGAAAGCAGCGCGTTCGGTCAACTGCTGCGCGCGCATCGTCGCAAAGCCGGGCTGACGCAGGAAGCCCTGGCCCAGCGAGCAGATCTCAGCATCGACGCCATCGCTGGGCTCGAACGCGGCCGCCGTAAGGCTCCCCACCTAGAGACACTGCGGCGCCTCGGGCAGGCACTCCAACTGACCTTGTCGGAGCGCGAGGCGCTGCTGCATGCTGCTGAACCGAGCGCAGGCGTTTCCATCTCACAGCAGGAGCGTCGCTCGAATCTACCGGTCGCGTTGTCCAGCTTCGTGGGGCGCACGCATGCGCTTTCCGCGCTGCGTCAATTGCTGGCGGCCCAGAAGCCGCGCACGCGGCTGCTGACGCTGGTCGGCCCCGGTGGGATTGGCAAAACGCGGCTCGCGCTCGAAGTCGCTCGCTCTCTGGACGACCTGGCTCTGGAGCGATTCCCAGACGGGGGTCTGGGTCGCGGACCTGGCGGGCATGGACGACCCGGCACTGATACCGGGCGAGGTCGCAGGGGCGATCGCGATCGAGGGGATGACCGCGGGTGTCACACTCGACCAGCTCTGTCGGCTCCTTGCGTCGCGCCGACTACTGCTCATTCTCGACAACTGCGAACACCTGGTCGACGGCTGTGCATGCCTCGTCGACGCGGCCTTACGAGCAGCACCAGGGCTTGCGGTCCTCGCCACGACGCGAGAGGCGCTGAGTGTTCCCGGTGAAGTGGTGTGGCCCGTGACGCCGTTGAGTGTTGGTGATCCGGAGCATTTCTTGGCAAGTGAGGCCGGAGCCTTGTTTGTGGAACGTGCCCGCGCCGTCCAGCCCGCCTTTCAGATTTCGGAGGAGCAGCTTGCCACCGCCGTGGAGCTGTGTCGGCAGCTGGCTGGCATTCCACTGGCCATCGAGCTCGCAGCTGCACGGATTCGAGCGCTCGACCTGCAGACGTTGCTGCGCGGCCTCACCGACCGGTTTGTCGTGCTCCGAAATGCGAACCGTCTCGCGCCAGCCCGCCATCAGACTCTAGACGCACTGGTTCAGTGGAGCTACGACTTACTGTCGGTTGACGAGCAACAGATCTTCTCGAGACTCGCCGTCTTCGCAGATGGCTGGGATATCGACGCCGCGCTGGCGATCGCGATGGACGCCCAGCGCACGCCGGCCGATTTCGTCGACACGCACAGCCGGCTGGTCGACAAGTCACTCGTCGCGCACACGCAGGATCGCGACGGCACATCACGCTACGTCCTGCTCCAGCCGCTGCGCGCGTTTGCCCAGCAGGTGCTGCGTGCGACTGATCAGCTCGCCCTTTTACGCCGACGGCACGCGGACTACTATCTCGGCTGGCTCGGCGACCGCGAAGCGACCGTCGAGGGCCCGCATCAGGTCGAGACGCTTCGGGAAATCGAACGCGAAATCGACAATCTGCGAGCTGCTCTCGACTGGTCGCTGACGACCGGGCAGCCCGAACCAGCACTGCGTGTCGCATGGTGCCTGGCAGTACTCGCATGGCTGCGCGGATACCTCGTTGAGGTCGATACACGGCTCTCGCATGCGTTGGACTTGCCGGCAACACCCGACGTGCGCCCTGAGGTACGCGCGAACGCGCAGGTCGCATTGGGCTATGTCGCGTTTTATCGAGGCCAGCTCGACCGGGCACATCAGCTGGTGGATGCTGGTTTGTCCGTGCTCCGGGACCTCGGTCACGATCATGCCGCTGCCAGAGCGATGGTGTGGCTTGGGCTGATTCTCGACGCGGAGGCGCAACCCGAGAACGCGTGTGCCCGTCTTGTGGAAGCGTTGGGCGTGTTTCGCCGCGGTGACGACCTGTTCTGGACAGCCCGCGGCGCGACGAATCTGGGCCGCTGCTTGGCGCGGTTAGGCGACATCGCCGCGGCACTTCCGCCCCTCGAGGAAGCGCTGCGGCTGCGACGGCAGATCGGTGACCTGCGCGGTGTCGCCAACACGCTCCATCATCTCGCGGACGCACTCGAAGCGACCGGCGCGCTCGTCCGTGCAGAGACCCTGGCCGACGAAGCGCTGCTCATTGCGCGCTCGGTCGGAGACCGCTTTGTCACCGTACGTGCACTCATTGGCCTTGGCCGGATCACCTACGCGCGTGGCGAATTGGACCGCGCCGCGGAGTACTTGGACCAGGCGCTCGCCATGGCTGAACGTGACGGCTTCGGACACGAGATGGCGGAAGTGGCGGGCGTCCGAGCATTGGTAGCGCGCGACGCCGGTGATCCCGTGCGCGCCCTAGAGCTTGGCGAAACGGCATTGCACGCGGCGCGCGAGCATGGCCGTCAATTGGAGGCTGCGCGCGCGCTCTTCGTAATTGGCAGCATCGCCAGTATGCCGCGGGCCGCGGAGCTGCTGCGCGGGAGTCTCGCAGCGTATCGCGAGGTGTCGGAGCGCATGGGCGCGGCACTGGCGCTCGCCGCTTTGGCGAACGTGGTGGGTGGCGCGGAGCCTGGCGCCCGCTGGCGCGCCACGGCTGCAGTGGTACTGGAGGAGCAGGCGTCAGCGGGGATGTGGAGTCTGGAGCGACATGTGCTCGAGCACTTGCTCGCTGGCACGTGCTTGGGCGCCGCGGTCGAGCTCGATCGCGCAGTCGAGGAGGCCATGCAGGCGAGGTTGTCAGGATAACGTCAGGGTGGCGCCGCTTGGATGCGCGCCCATGTCGGGCCATGCTGAGACACGCGTATGCCGACACAGCAAGCCCGAGTACCTGGTGTGTATCACGTGCTCATCCATGGCGACCGGCAGCTCGTAGCGTGGCCGGCTCTACAGCGCATCCCTGACGACTGGCATGCAACCGGCGTATCCGGGACGCAATCCGAGTGCGTGGCGTACATCGATGGGCGCTGGACCACCGATGATCGGACAGGCATCGCAGACGACGACCTCGCGCTGATCGAAGGGTTGCGACGCGGCGACGAAGCAGTCTTCGGCGTCCTCGTCGACCGCTACCACAGGAGCTTCGTACGTCTCGCGACGGGCTACGTGCGAGACCGATCCATCGCCGAAGAAGTCGCGCAGGAGGCGTGGCTCGGTATTATTCGCGGACTGCAGCAGTTCGCGGGCCGCGCGTCGTTCAAAACCTGGATGTTTCGCATCCTGGTCAACTGCGCCAAACACCGTGCCGTGCGGGAGCGTCGGTCCAGCGCCCTCTGCGAGCAATGGGACAGCGTGGGAGACCAGTCGGAGCGGGCGGTGCCATCGGACTGGTTTCGCGGGAGCGGGGATCACTGGCCTGGGGGTTGGGTCGTCTTCCCAGGCAACTGGGGCGACGAACCGGAGCGGCGGCTCGTCTCGGCCGAAACGCGCCGCGACCTGGCGGCGATGATCGAGCGCCTGCCCTTGAAGCAACGGCAGGTTCTGGTGTTGCGGGACGTGGACGGCTTCTCCGCAAGCGAAGTGCGCGAGACGCTGCACCTGTCGGACTCCAACCAACGTGTCCTGTTGCACCGCGCGCGCTCGACGCTGCGCGGTCTGTTATCGGCTTACCTGTGCGCCGAGCACCTCACGCGTGAGACGGGACAGCGAGCCCGCCGGCCGTAGCTCATCCAACGCCGTCTCGTCGGGGTTCGTCGACGGCGATACCGGCCGATTTGAGCGCCGCAATCAATGGACCAGGCACCATCGTTGCCACGCGAAGCACCACCTGTGTCGATCCGTCCGCATCGGCGCTGCCGGGCACCGTCACCAGACTCGTGATGGTGACACCAAGGTCATGTGCCAACGCTGTTATTTGATGTATCTGCTTCCCGAGGTCGGTCAAGGTCAACGCCAGTCGTGAGCTCGGTGTATAGGCTCCGAGCAGACGCGTCAACGTATCCAGCAGGTCAATCTGGGAGACAACGCCGACCAATTTGTCGCCGTCCATGACAGGCAAGGCGCCGATCTTGTTCGCGATCAACATCCTGGCGGCCACCTCGACCGGTTCATCCGGTCGAACGACGATCACGTCGCGATGCATGATGTCCGCTACGCGCGTCGTCGAGGCAGCCTCCGCAAGGTCGCGGTCGGACACGATGCCAACAACATGATCATTCTGTACGACCGGGAAGTGACGAAACCGGTGCGCGCGCATCGTACGCAACGCGGCGTTAGCCGTCGCGTCCGTCTGAATCGTCTCAGGTTGCGGTGTCATGACGGATGCCACGAGCATGCAGCACCTCCAGTCCGAGCATGATGGTGTGGACCACCATCGCCACGATCAATGCGAGCATAACCAGCGTGAGGAGCCACGACGCGAAGTCATTCCACCACGGTGATGGAAACGCGAATGGAAAGACGCGATATAACGCAGAAAGCCAAACCAGTGCCGTGATGTCCAGCCCGATCTGGCATAGCCGACGGAGCCAAGTTGCGTCGTAGACGAGATAGAAGGCATTTGCAGCGATCGCCGTACCGAGCGAGAGATCGAGTGCCCAGAGAACGTCGTCGAATGATCCTGTAACAAAGGGCACGCCCCAACTCAGGAGATGGTGGCCGGCGTAGAGCATTACTGCATTGACGATCACAGCCACCACATAACCAAGCTGGCGCGCCTCAGCCTTCTGCGAGTCCATGTCGTCTCCTTCGCACCCTCATGACGCCAACCACCCGCCGTCAGCCACGACGACCGTACCGTTGATGAAGCTTGCGTCGTCGGACGCCAGAAATGCTGCGACACTCGCAATTTCCGTTGCTTCCGCAATTCTGATATTGGTCGCCAGCGTGCGGTTCAGCGCCGCCAAACCCCGGTCGCTCGGCTCACCGCCTAAACTAATCCCCGTATTCACTCCGCCTGGAGCAATGGCCACACAGCGGATGCCATCCCGCCCATACGTGGCGAGAATATCGGGCTGGAGACAGTGCTGGCCGGCGGCCTGTGGCGCGCCAACGCCGATCTCAGCCAGCTCGAAAATTCGATCGTCAACCTGACCGTGAATTCGCGCGACGCGATGCCGGACGGCGGGCGGATCACGATCGAGACGGCGAACTGCGACCTCGACGAGCGTTACGCGCAGGACAATGCCGGCACCGTGCCGGGCCAGTACGTGATGGTGGCGGTCACCGACACCGGCAGCGGCATGCCGCCGGAGGTGATGGAGAAGGCATTCGACCCGTTCTTCACCACCAAGAGCGTCGGCCGCGGCACCGGGCTTGGTCTCAGCCAGGTGTACGGCTTCGTCAAACAGTCGGGCGGGCACATCAAGATCTACTCCGAGGTCGGGCAGGGGACGACCGTCAAGCTCTACCTGCCGAGGTTCTTCGCGAGCGAGGGAGCAGCGACCCGGGTGACGGCCGAGAAGCGCGGGCAGGCGCGCGTCGACGGGGCCGGCGAGCTCATCCTCGTGGTCGAGGACGAGGAACGGGTACGGGTTCTTTCCGTCGAATCCCTCCGCGAACTCGGATACCGGGTGCTGCAAGCCGATGGCGGCACGTCGGCGCTTGAAATGCTTCGGCAGAACCCGGACGTGGAACTGCTCTTTACCGACATCGTCATGCCCGACATGAATGGCCGGAAGCTCGCCGATGCGGCGCAGGCAATGCATCCCGGCCTCAAGGTGCTCTACACGACCGGGTTCACCAGAAACGCCGTGGTTCACAACGGCATTCTCGATCCCGGCGTCAAGTTCCTGGCCAAGCCGTTCAACCTCGAACAGCTCGCGGCCAAGATCCATGAGGCGCTTCACGGCTAGCGCGCTTGCGGCGTGAAAAGCGGCTCTGCTATAGCGCCCCCATGTCCGTCGATAAACAAACCGTTCTGCGCGTGGCGCGCCTTGCGCGCATTGCTGTCACCGACGTCGAAGCGGAAGCGCTGAAAGGCGAACTCAATACAATCCTGGGGTTCGTGGAGCAGCTGAACGAGGTCGATGTCACCGGCGTCGAGCCCATGACGTCCGTGGTGGCGATGGAGATGAAAGAACGCAGGGACGAAGTCACCGACGGGGGCGCCGCCGAGCGCGTCCTCGCCAACGCGCCGGCGCGGGAAGGGGACTTCTTCGTGGTCCCGAAGGTGGTCGAGTGAGCGATCTCACCCGGCTGACGATTGCGGAGATCGGCGACGGGCTCCGCGGAAAGAAGTTCTCCGCGGGGGAGCTGACCCGAGCCTACATCGCCAATATGGAGGCGGCCCGGGCCCTCAACGCGTATGTCGCGGAGACGCCCGAGAAGGCCCTGGCGATGGCGGCCGAGTCCGACCGTCGGATCGCGGCCGGCACGGCGCGGCCGCTGGAAGGTGTTCCCCTCGGGATCAAGGACCTCTTCTGCACGGAGGGTGTCCACAGCCAGGCAGGCAGCCATATCCTCGACGGCTTCAAGCCGACCTACGAGTCGACCGTCACGACGCAGCTCTGGGCAGACGGGGCGGTCATGCTCGGCAAGCTCAACATGGATGAGTTCGCGATGGGCTCATCCAACGAGACCTCCTACTACGGGCCGGTGGTCAATCCGTGGCAGGCGCGCGGATCGAACGCGAAGCTGGTGCCGGGCGGCTCTTCCGGCGGGTCAGCGGCGGCAGTGGCCGCCGAACTCTGCGCCGGCGCGACCGCGACCGACACCGGCGGTTCCATCCGTCAGCCGGCGGCCTTCACCGCGACGGTCGGCATCAAGCCCACGTACGGGCGCTGCTCGCGGCGCGGCATCGTCGCATTCGCTTCATCGCTCGACCAGGCCGGTCCCATCGCGAGGACCGTCCGCGACGCGGCGATCCTTCTGCGCTCGATGGCGGGCACGGACGAGGGCGACGCCACCTCGGCCAGTGTGCCGGTGCCGGACTACGAGGCCGCGCTCGACCTCGGCGTTAAGGGATTGCGGATCGGCGTGCCGCGGGAATACCGCGTCGATGGAATGCCCGCGGCGGTCGAGGCGCTCTGGGAGCAGGGGCGGAAGTGGCTGGAGGCGGGCGGGGCGACGATCGTCGATATCTCGCTTCCGCACACCAAGTACGCGCTGCCCGCCTACTACATTGTCGCGCCGGCCGAGGCCTCGTCCAACCTCGCGCGCTATGACGGCGTGCGCTACGGGCTCCGCGTCGATGGCGACGACATCATCGACATGTACGAGAAGACGCGCGCCGCGGGTTTCGGCAAGGAAGTGAAGCGCCGCGTCCTTATCGGCACGTATGTGCTGTCGGCCGGCTATTACGACGCCTACTACATCCGTGCGCAGAAGGTGCGGACACTCATCAAGCGCGACTTCGAGCGCGTCTTCGCGGACGGAATCGACGCGATCCTGACGCCGGCGACGCCGTCGGCCGCGTTTGGGCTCGAAGCGATGGCGACGGCCTCGCCCGTCGAGATGTACCTCAACGACGTGTTCACGGTGACGGTGAACATGGCGGGCCTGCCGGGCATTGCAGTGCCGGCGGGACTGACCGACGATGGGCTGCCGCTCGGGCTTCAGCTCATCGGCAAGGCGTTCGACGAGTCGATGCTCTTCCGGACGGGGCGCGAGATCGAGCGCGCGGCAGGGCATTTCTCGCCGCGCCGCTGGTGGTGAGGGAAACGCGATGGCCAAAATGACCCTCGACGCATTCCGGGGGACGTTCAGCGCAAGCGCGCCGCCGGCCGGGCTCGATCCGCCGCTCACGTCGCTCTGGTGGATGGGGAAGGGCGACTGGAAGCGCGCTCATGACGTCATCAACGAGGAGGAAGGGCGCGATGCCGCGTGGGTTCACGCGCATCTCCACCGCGTCGAGGGCGACCTCTCCAATGCCGGCTACTGGTACCGCCGCGCCGCGCGCGAGGCTGCGAAGAACAGCCTCGACGCCGAGTGGGAAGATGTCGCGCGGGCGATGCTCGCCCGCTAGGGCTGCGTGTAGGCCGTCTTCACCGTCGTGAAGAATTCGGCGGCATAGCGGCCCTGCTCGCGCGGGCCGTAGCTCGATCCTTTCCGGCCGCCGAACGGCACATGGTAGTCGACGCCTGCCGTCGGCAGATTGACCATCACCATGCCCGCCTCCGAGTTGCGCTTGAAGTGCGAGGAATACTTCAGGCTCGTCGTGCAGATGCCGGAGGTGAGGCCGAAAGGCGTGTCGTTGGCGACAGCCAAAGCCTCGTCGTAGTCCTTCACCTTGATGACGCTCGCCACCGGGCCGAACACTTCCTCGCGGTTGATCCGCATCTCCGGGCGCGTCTCGGTGAAGAGCGCCGGCTCGAGGTAGAAGCCGGGCGTTGCGCGCTTCAGGCGGCTGCCGCCGTACACGAGCCTGGCGCCTTCGTCCTTGGCGATCTTAATGTAGTCCTCGTCCTGCTTCAGCTGTGACGGATCGACGACCGGACCGATATGGGTGCCTTCCTTCAGGGCGTCGTCGACCTTGAGGCCCTTCAGGCGCTCGGTCAGCGCTTCGACGAACTTGTCGTGGATGCCGGCGGTGACGACCAGGCGCGAGGATGCCGTGCAGCGCTGGCCGGTGGAGAAGTAGGAGCCGTTGGCGGCGATTTCGACGGCGACCTTCAGGTCGGCATCGTCGAGGACGACCAGCGGATTCTTGCCGCCCATCTCCAGCTGGAACTTGCGGAGATGCTTCACTGAGGCTTCCGCGACACGCTGACCGGTGCCGACCGAGCCGGTGAAGGTGATCGCGTTGACGTCGGGCGAGTCGAGCATCGCCTGGCCGACGACAGAGCCCTTGCCCATGACGAGGTTGAGGACGCCCTTTGGCAGACCGGCGCGGACGAGGATATCGACGATGACCCACGAACTGCCGGGGACGAGGTCGGCCGGCTTGAAGACGACCGTGTTGCCGTGACAGATCGCCGGCGCGATCTTCCAGGCCGGGATGGCGATCGGGAAGTTCCACGGCGTGATAATGCCGACGACGCCGACAGCTTCGCGGGTCATTGAGACTTCGATGCCGGGACGGACGCTCGGGACGGTCTCGCCGGACAGGCGCAGCGCCTCGCCGGCGAAGAAATCGAAGATCTGGCCGGCGCGGACGGTTTCGCCGATGCCTTCGGCGAGGGTCTTGCCTTCCTCGCGGGAGAGCAGGCGGCCTATTTCCTCGCGCCGCTTCAGGATCTCGTCGGATGCGGCCTTGAGGATGTCATGACGCTGCTGGATTCCCGACCGCGACCAGGCCGGGAAGGCGGCCTTCGCGGCGGCTATCGCGTTTTTCACGTCGGCGGCGGTCGCGCGGGCATATTGCCCGACGACCTCATCCGTATTTGACGGGTTGATATTGGGCGCGGCCTCGCCGCCTACCCATTCGCCCGCAATGTAGTTCTTGTGCAGCTCTTCCATGACGCTTTTCCTGCGCGACGTGTTCGGGAGGACCAGACCGGTATGTGGTCCGCAGACGAAGGGTTTTCAAACGCTGTCCGGCAAGGACGCATAGTAGTCGCGTGCAAACTCGGCAAGCGACATGATTGGCTCGTAGCCAAAATCGCGCCGGGCGGCCGCGACATCGCCGGCGATGTCGAGGTCGTACTTTCCCAGTGAATGAAACAACGGCAGAACGACGCCGGCCTTGGCAAGTGCCGCATCGGCCGCGCGGGCGAGGCTGCCGACCACCGCGGGCAACCGGGCCGGGCGGAAATCGGCTCCGGTCGCGGCGGCCAGAATTCGCCCGAGTTCCTCCAGGGTGTAGTCCGCGCGAGTGTCGCCGATCCAATACCATTTGCCGACGGAAGCCGGCGCATTCTCGGCGAGCAGGAATGCCGCGACGGTGTTGTCGGTGATCGAGACGCTGCGGAAGTTCTTCCCGCCGCCGACCAGCGGAATGCGGCCGCGACCGGCCTGCGCCATGAACCGACGCTGACGGGCAGGCGCGTAACGGCCGAAGAACCAGAAGCCCCGCAATGACGTTCCCTTGATACGGCCCTCCGAGGTCTTCTGGAGAAGGTATCGCTCCGCCGCCTGCTTGCTTCGCCCGTAATCGCCATACGGCGCATCAGGAGTGTGCTCGTCGAAAACGCGGGCGGTCGGGTGGCCGGAACCGGCGATGGCGTCCGTGCTCATCAGCATGAAGCGTGCGACGCCGGCTTCAATACTCGCGTCGACGAGCCGCCGGGTGCCCTCGGCGTTGACCTCATAGAAGACGCTTCGCCGGCCCGGCGTGACCGCTCCGGCGAGGTGATAGACGGTACCGATCCCCGCGACCGCCCGGCGCACGGCATCGTTGTCCGCCAGGCTGCCGGGAACGATCTCGAACTGCCGCGGAAGGGAAAGCAGGCCTGCCAACCGTGGCTCGACCAACAGCCGGACGCGGCGTGATGTTGGCAGCCGCAAAACGGGATTGGCCGACCGCTGGCTGAGGCCATCGACGAAAGCATCGACGAAGCGATTGCCGAGCCAGCCGGGAACCCCGGTCACGAGAAGCGGCGGTTCGGCGTCCCGCGCGAAAGGAGCGGCGTGCGGCACGCGCCGCCTTCCGAGTTGCAGCAGACCGGCGTTTCTGCGACGGGCGTCGACGACCGCGTCGGCGAGCAGGCCGTCGAGGCTCGGCACCTGATAGCCGAGGTCAGCGATCGCGGGGGTCGAATCGTACCAGCTGAAACGGCCGACCACCGCGCGAGCATAAGCCAGATCGATCGGCGAAAGAGACCTGCCGAATGCTTTGCCAACCGCCGTCAGAACCGCTGCGCCGGTGACCACCGCCGCACGCGGGAGGACACCGAGCGGAGGGCGGGTGCCGGCGGAGGCGGCAAGCCGGGCGAATAAGTCGCAGAAGGTGAGGTTGTGACCGCCGAGGACGTAGCGCCCGTGCCGCTCGCCCCGGAGCCAGGCGTTGATGTGGCCCTTGGCCACGGCTTCCACACCGGTGATCGAAATGCCGCCCGAGGGCGCGAGGAGCGGAGGATTTCGGATCAGCCGCGCGACCAGCCGGTGTGGAGGAGTCCCCTTCACATCGGCGGGTCCGATCACCCAGGACGGGTACACCCGCCGTAGGTCGACGCCGTTCCCGGCGACAAGCTCATCGCACCATCGCTCGGCAGCGAGCTTGCCCTCGACATAGGGGCTCTCCGCAGTGCCGGTGCGGTCGTTCTCGCCGATCAGCCGGTCATGTCGGTCGCTGCGGCCGAGCACAACCACGGAACTCGTGTAAACGATCGTCGGCACCCGCCGCTGCACCGCGGCGTCGATGACGGCGCGGGTCAGGTCGACGGTCCCGGCGATAATCGCGGAGGCACGACCGCGGTCGACACTGTTGTCAGCCGCCACGTGGAAGAGGCAGTCGATGCCTTCGAGCGAGTCCGACCAGGTCTCCGGATTGGCGACATCGCACCGGCGGACGATCGCGCCCGCATCCTCCAGTTCGACCACATTCTCGTTGATCGAGCGGACGACGATGGTGACCTGAACCGACCGTTGCAGAAGCAGCCGAGCAACGTGAAAGCCGATATGGCCTGACGCGCCGGTGACGACGACGCGCCGGCTCTCGGTCGTCACGTCGACCGGCCGCCGAACCTAGAGCGCCTTGACCCTGACGTTCTCCTTACGCGCGATGGCGAGCGGATTGACCAGCGGCAGGCCGAATTCAGGGGCCGCGATTTCGAACACGTCGCCTGCTTTCGTCTTCACGCCGGCCGCCACCGACAGGGTCGCCGTGCCGAATGTATGGATGTGGATGTCTCCGGGCCGGCGGAACCAGGAATACTTGAAGTGGTGCGCCTCGAGATTGGCGATGCTGTGCGACATGTTCGCTTCGCCGGTGAGGAAAGGCTGGTCGAAGATCAGCTCCTTGCCGCGGCGTATGCGCGAGGTGCCGCGCACGTCTGCGGGAAGGTCGCCGACAAGAATCTCCGGCCCGAAGGAGCAGGGGCGCAGCTTCGAGTGCGCGAGCCAGAGGTAGTTCTGGCGTTCGATCGCGTGGTCGGAAAACTCGTTGAGAAGGGCAAAGCCGACACGAAACGGCGTGCCGTCGGGTCCGACAAGATAGATGCCCGCGACTTCCGGCTCCTCGCCGGCATCCTCGGCAAAAGCGGGCGAGACGAGCGGTTCGCCCGGTCCGGCAACGAACGAGCCGTCGCCCTTGTAGAACCATTCCGGCTGGACGCCGGCTTTGCCGCGTTTTGGCTTTCCACCCTCGAGGCCCATGCGGAACATCTTCATGGAGTCGGTAAGGGTCTCGACGGCCACATCGGTGACCTTGGCGTGCATCGAGTCACGGGTGGCGGCCGAGCCGAGATGGGTGAGCCCGGTGCCGGTGACGATGATGTGCGCCGGATCGGGATGATCGATCGGGCTGAGCACGCGGCCGGCAGCAAGCAGCTTCACCGGATCGGCCGGGCCCGCGCGGCCGGCCGCCTTGACGACGTCCGCGATCGAACGGCCGCGCTTGATGGCAGCAGTCGCAAGCTCGCGGACAGTTTCATAGCCGCGTACGACCCACGATTCGTCCCCTTCGGTGGCCACCACCTGACGGCGGCGTCCGCTTCTTGACTGCAACAAACGCATTTCAGTGATCTCCCCCGGTTCTTCCTTCTTCGGCCAAACGACGTCAGCCGGAATGGTCCCGCTCGTTCCGCGATACCCAGATCGCGTCGAAAACATTGCCCTTGGAATTGCGCAAGAGCCGCCGCATGGCAAGAAAGGCCTCCTCGCTGCTGCGGTTTCGCACGGCGTCATAGACGGCTCGGTGCTGCAGAATCGCATCGTCGGCCATGACCGTCCGCCAGCCCAGCTTGAAGGTGATCTCAAGCGCCGATTCAATCATCGCGCCTACAGAGCGGAGCATCGGATTGCGTGACGCTTCAAGAAGCGTCATGTGAAAATCGATATCGGCCTTGATCTGCTGCGGGCCGCCACGGGCTTCGTTCTGAATCCCCTCCATGGCGGCGCCAAGGGCAGCGACCTCTTCCTCGGTGGCGCGCTCTGCGGCACGCTGCGCGGCGGCGGGCTCGATGATCTCCCGCATCTCGAAGAGCGAGTGGAGGAATTCCTCCGTCGGCCGTTCATCGACCTGCCAGCGCAAGACGTCGGAGTCGAGCATGTTCCAGTCCGACTTCGGGCGCACGCGCGTTCCGATCTTCGGGCGGGAGACCGTAAGCCCCTTGGCGGAAAGCAGGCGTATCGCTTCGCGCACCGCGGTGCGCGAGACGCCGAATTCCTCCTGGATGCGCGGCTCGGTCGGGAGTGTATCGCCGGGCGCGTATTTTCCGGACACGATGCGTCTGCCGATGGCAGAGGCGACCATCTCGGAAAGGCTGCCCTGGCGAATGCCCATTGCCATCTTCACGCCACGCCTGGGAGCGCCGATTCGCTCATGTTCGCCAGCGGCGATGATGCCGCTCGAAGCGCTCCCGCGTTATATGCGTATCATATTACATATCCAGGGCATTCTTGCCCCTCGATCCGCAAAACCAGCGCGGAAGCGGCTTTTTCGCATTTCAGGGCCTTTGAGGAGATGGCGCTTTCATCATACATAAACGTGAGCCGGCAAGCGTTGTTCGGCGTGACGGAAGCCTTGCGGCGATGCTAGCTTGCAGACGATGTGCCCGCGCGGTCAGGCGCGCGCCGACGGATAGGATCGAAAATGACGGATAAGAAGAAGACTCTGCGGTCAAAGCTGTGGTTCGACAACCCGGAGAATCCGGGCATGACCGCTATGTACCTGGAGCGCTATCTCAACTTCGGCCTTACACGCCACGAACTGCAATCCGGCAAGCCGATCATCGGCATCGCGCAGACGGGCTCCGATCTCTCGCCCTGCAACCGACACCATCTCGAACTCGCCAAGCGCGTCCGCGAAGGCATCACGGCGGCCGGCGGATTGTGCATGGAATTCCCGGTCCACCCGATCCAGGAAACCGGCAAACGGCCGACGGCGGCGCTCGACCGCAACCTCGCCTATCTCGGGCTCGTCGAAGTGCTCTACGGCTATCCTCTCGACGGGGTGGTGCTGACGACGGGCTGCGACAAGACCACGCCGGCCTGCATCATGGCGGCCGCGACGGTGAACCTCCCGGCGATCGTGCTGTCGGGCGGCCCGATGCTCAATGGCTGGCACAAGGGCGAGCGCACCGGGTCGGGAACCATCGTCTGGCAGGCGCGGCAGGACCTCGCCGCGGGCAAGATGAACTATGACGAGTTCATCGAGCTGGTCGCTTCCTCGGCGCCCTCGGTAGGGCATTGCAACACCATGGGCACCGCGTCGACCATGAACGCGATCGCCGAGGCGCTCGGCATGAGCCTGCCGGGCTGTGCGGCTATTCCCGCGCCGTACCGCGAGCGCGGCCAGATCGCCTACGAGACCGGCGTGCGCGCGGTGGAGATGGTCTGGGAAGACCTCAAGCCGTCCGACATCATGACGCGCGAGGCGCTGGAGAACGCGATCGTGGTCAACTCCGCGATCGGCGGCTCGACCAATGCGCAAATCCACGTCCAGGCGATTGCCCGCCACGTCGGCGTGCCGCTCGAGCCGGAGGCGTGGGAGACCGTCGGCCACAAGATCCCGCTCCTCGTCAACATGCAGCCCGCGGGCAAGTATCTCGGCGAGGAGTTCCACCGCGCCGGCGGCGTGCCGGCGGTCGTCAACGAGCTGATCAAGGCCGGCAAGATCAAGAAGGCCAAGACGGTCAACGGCAAGACGCTGGAGGAGAACTGCAAAGGAAAGGAGAGCCTCGACCGCGACGTGATCCTTTCTTACGACAAGCCGCTCGTGAAGGATGCCGGTTTCATCGTCCTCAAGGGCAACCTGTTCGACTTCGCGATCATGAAGACGAGCGTCGTGTCGCCGGAGTTCCGCGACCGCTACCTGTCCAATCCGAAGGACCCGAATGCCTTCGAAGGCCGGGCGATCGTGTTCGACGGGCCGGAGGATTACCACCACCGCATCGACGACCCGTCACTCAACATCGACGAGTACTGCCTGCTCTTCATGCGCGGCACGGGCCCGATCGGCTATCCGGGCGGGGCGGAAGTGGTGAACATGCAGCCGCCGGCCGCGCTCATCAAACGCGGTATCCATTCGCTGCCCTGCATCGGCGACGGCCGTCAGTCGGGCACCTCGGGGTCGCCGTCGATCCTCAACGCGTCGCCCGAAGCCGCCGCCGGTGGGGGGCTTGCGCTTCTGCGAACCAACGACCGCGTCCGCATCGACCTCAACAAGGGCGAAGCGAACATCCTCATCTCAAACGACGAACTGGCCAAGCGGCGCGCCGAGCTCAGCAAGAACGGCGGCTACCATTTCCCGAAGAACCAGACGCCGTGGCAGGAAATCCAGAGAAGCATGGTCGACCAGTTCGACAACGGCATGGTGCTGAAGCCGGCGGTCAAATACCAGGACGTCGCCCACGTGATGGGCGTGCCGCGCGACAATCACTGACGGCGATGGGCAAGATCAACGCGGAGTGGCATCGGCTTAACCCGATGCCGCCGCGGGCCACGACGGAGCAGCGATACAAGTGGCACCAGGCGCATGCCCGCGCCTGCGCCTGCCGGCCGATCTCAGCCAAGCTCGCCGCCGCGATGCGGGCGGCGGGCTTTGAGGTGCCGGAGACGGCCAACCCACAACCGCGCCAACGCAGCCTGAAATAACCGATGCTTCTGCAGGCCCGGCACGACAGCCCGGGCAGGCGTCACCTTGAAATGGAAATACCGGGATGAACATGAAACTGGTCGTCGGCGCCGTGATCCTGATCGGCGCAGCCGTTCCCGCCTTCGCGACCGATAACGGGGCGGAGTGCGATCACCTCGCTGCCAGCCCGAGCGACGTGAACGCCAAGGCGCCGGCGGTCGCCTTCAACGACATCGACGGCGCCAAGGCGGAGGCTGCATGCCGTGCCTCTATCGCCGACTCGGCCGACGAGCCGCGCTTCATGTTCGAACTCGGGCGAGCGCTCGACCGGCAGGACAAGTTCGACGAGGCAAAGGCGGCGTATCTCGCGGCCGGCGAGGCGGGCTATGGGCCCGGCTACCATGGCTACGGAAAGCTCTTCGAGCTCGGTCTCGGCAGCGATACCGACTACGCCAAGGCCGCGGCCTATTACCAGAAAGCGATCGATGCCGGCATGACCTATGCCGCGGGCGACCTCGCCTACCTTCACGAGGAGGGGCTGGGCTTCGACAAGGATGCGGCCGCCGCCGCGCCGCTCTATCGGAGGGCCGCGGAGGCCGGAGATGACTGGTCACAGGTCCATCTCGGCTTTCTCTACGAGAAGGGCGCCGGCGTGGCGCGCGATCATGCCGAGGCCATGAAGTGGTACAGCGCGGCCGCGGAGAAGGGAAACAGCAACGCGACGTACAACATCGCGCTCATGTATCGCGACGGCGAGGGCGTGCCGAAGAACAATGACAAGGCGGTCGAGTTCCTGAAGCGCTCGATCGACGCGGGCGGAACGCTCGCCGCGAAGGAACTGGCGCGGTTCTTTGAATACGGCGCCGCCGGGAAGACCGATCTCGCCGAGGCCGAACGGCTTTATCGGATCGCGATCGACAAGGGCGAAGGCGACACGGTCTGGCAATCGCAGAACGAGCTGGCGTGGATGATCGCGCGTTCCGGCAACAATCGGCTCGATGAGGCTGCCGCGATCATTTCGGACGCGCTGTCGAAGGCGCCGACCGGCAGTCCCGACTACGGCCCGGCGCTCGACACCAAGGCCTGGATTCTTCATCTCCAGGGCAAGACCGAGGAAGCGCTATCGATCGAACTTCAGGTGATCGACCTCGACCCGGCGTTTCCACCCTTCTTCGATCGGCTCGGCGATTTCTACGCCGCGCTGGGCAAGACCGAGGAGGCGAAAGCCGCCTGGCGCCAAGCGCTCGAACTGACGATGGATGACATCAACCGCGAGCCCGACTGGAGCCGCGCCGCGGTCGAGAAGAAACTCGGCGGGTAGGCGAAATGGAGCGTCGTCACCGACGCTCCGCTTCACGGCCTAGTGGGTGCGCAGCCACTCGCGCGCGGCGCGCTGCGCGGCCGCGATCGCGGCGGCGGTCATCTCGCGGGCAATCTGCTGGCGGTGCTCCGCCGCCTCGGCATTGCCGTTGATCGCCGCGAGATTGAACCACTTGTGCGCGGCGATGAGATCGGCCTCGCCGTCGCCATCCGTCGCGTAGTGGATGCCAAGCTCGAAATACTGCTCGGCCGCCGGCGCGATACCCGCGAACGGCGCCACCTCGAATTCGCCCATGTCCAAACGTGCCATGATACTTCCCCGTCCTGTTTTGCCCGGCGAGTTTTGCCCCTTCGCCGATGCTTCGATTGACGGAGTTTGTCGGGCGCAGACCAAAAGGCCGTTAAACTTCGCGCTTAATTTTGTTCAAAGGCGATGGAAAGAGTTCGTTCAGACTGACGTCCCGCAGCCGCGGAGTTCCGCCGAAAACGAGACCGAGGAGCCGCCGGCGTTTACGGCTCCTTCAGGCCTCGGCAACGCCGCGCTAACCAGCGCGGCGGGTTGGCTCGATCAGGCGGCGACGGCGCCGACCGCCTTCGGGTCCTTCTTCGGGAAGGGCCGGAAGGTGAGGGCGATGAGGAAGGCGCCGATGCCCATGCCGAAGCAGGTGAGGTACATCCCGCCGTAGCTGCCGGTCGTGTCGTAGAGCCAGCCGCCAAGCAGCGGGCCGATCGCCATGCCGAGGCTGCCGGCCATCGACGTGCCGCCAATGATGGTGCCCATCATGCGGAGCGGGAAGTTCTCGCGCGCGAGCACGGCATAGAGCGGCATGACCCCGGCATAGATGAAGCCGAAGAGCGCCGCGGAGGCGTAGAAGGCGGGGAGGGTGCTCGAGAAGAAATACCCGAGGGCTCCGAGCGCCTGGATAAGGAGACCCCAGGCGAGAACGTTCTTTGCGCCAAGCTTGTCCGAGACCAGCCCGAAGCCGATCCGACCGAACATGCCGGCGATGCCTTCGACGCTGTAGATGGTCGCCGCCGTCATCGCGGGAATGCCGCAGGTGATGGCGTAGCTCACGGTGTGGAAGATCGGGCCGGAGTGCGTGGCGCAGCAGAAGAAGTTTGTCAACGCGAGGATGATGAATGGCGCCGACCAGAGGGCCTCGCGTACCGTCATACCGCTGCGGTCGACATCGTCGACAGCGACCGGTGTCGGTGTGCCGGCGGCGGGCCGTTCCAGCGCCGGCGGCCGACGCAGCAGCATTGTCGTGGGAATAAGAATGACCGCCGCGATGATGGCCAGAATCCGCATCGAGACGCGCCAGTCGTATTCGGTGATCAACCACGCGGTAAGGGGCGTCATGGTGACCGGGGCTACGCCGATGCCGGCCGAGACGAGCGAGACCGCAAGGCCTCGCTGGGTCTCGAACCAGCCGGTGACGGCGGCCATCAGCGGCGCGAAGAACGCGGCGATGGTCACGCCGGCGAAAAGGCCGAAGAGCAGCTGGAAGATGATGAGCGAGGGGGCGTAGCTGGCGAGGAAGAGGCTGAGCGACAATCCGATCGCGCCGATGGCGACGACCGGCCGGGGGCCAATCCGGTCGGAGAGCGAACCCCAGAAGAGGCTCGAAAACGCCATCGCCAGGAAGCCGATCGTCATCGCCGTCGAGATGCCGGTATGCGACCAGCCGGTAGACGCCGTCATCGGCGCGAGGAAGATCGGCAGCGAGAAGAGGGAGCCCATCGCCACGCAGCCGAGCAGGCCACCTGCGGCGACGATCACCCAACGATAATTCTGATTCGTCATTCTGATTCTCCGGGCAGGCCCCCGAAAATGCCTGCTGCAAATGGCTTTCAGAGCCAAACCTTGCTCTCGCCGAGATATGTTGATATCAAACCAATATGACCGGGACAACTCCCTTTCGACGCGCCATCGCCCATGAAGTGCGAGACACGTGCCTCTGCTTTGCCGCGCAGCGCGCGGCGCGCGAACTGGCGCGCCGGTTTGACCGGGCATTCGCGGAACTGGGGATAACCAACGGCCAGTTCTCGATGATGACCGCGATCGGCGGGATGGGGCAGCCGAAGCCCGGCGATCTCGCGCGTTTCATGGGGATGGACCACGCGACGGTGACCGCAGCGGTGCGCAAGCTCGAAAATCGCGGGCTGGTGTCGGTGGCCGAAGACGGCGTTGACCGGCGGGCGCGGCGCGTGTCGCTGACCGTGGACGGCGCCATCACCATCGAGCGCGCGTTGCTGGTTTGGCGCGCGGAACACATGAAGCTGGCGCTGGAGTTCGGCGAGGATGACATACCCGTGCTCCGGGACCAGCTGATGCAGTTCGGTCCGCCGCTGCGCAAGCCGGCGGAAGCTGCGTGAGCCGCAGATTCGCGACTAAAGGCCGAGCTTGGCTTTGAGGAGCGCGTTGACGGCGGGCGGGTTGGCCTTGCCGCCGCTCGCCTTCATCACCTGACCGACGAACCAGCCTAGCATCGCCGGCTTCTCTTTCGCCTGCGCTGCCTTGTCGGGGTTGGCGGCGATTATCTCGTCGACGACCTTCTCGATCGCGCCGCTGTCGGTGACCTGCTTCAGGCCGCGGGCTTCGACGATCGCCGCCGGGTCGCCGCCTTCGCTCCACAGGATCTCGAAGACATCCTTGGCGATCTTGCCGGAGATGGTGCCGTTGCCGATGAGGTCGAGGAGCGCACCAAGCTGGCCGGCGCCGACCGGGCTGTCGGCGATGTCCTTGCCTTCGCGGTTGAGCCGGCCACCCAATTCGTTGATCACCCAGTTCGCGGCAATCTTTGCGTCCCGGCCTTTCGCCACAGCCTCGAAGAAATCGGCGGTGACCTTGTCGGCGACGAGCACGCCGGCGTCATAGGCACCGAGGCCGAAGGCCGATACGAACCGCGCCTTCCGCGCATCCGGAAGCTCGGGAAGGGCTGCCGCGAGCTGATCGATCCATGCCTGGTCGAGTTCGAGCGGCAGCAGGTCGGGATCGGGGAAGTAACGGTAATCGTGCGCTTCTTCCTTCGAACGCATCGGGCGGGTTTCGCCCTTGTTCGGGTCGAAGAGGCGCGTCTCCTGCTCGATCGCGCCGCCATCCTCGATGATTTCGATCTGGCGGCGCGCCTCAACCTCGATCGCCTGGCCGACGAAGCGGATCGAGTTGACGTTCTTGATCTCGCAGCGCGTGCCGAGCGGCTCGCCGGGACGACGGACGGAGACGTTGACGTCGGCGCGAAGGTTGCCCTTCTCCATGTCGCCGTCGCATGTGCCGAGGTAGCGGAGGATGCTGCGGAGCTTGGCGAGGAAGCCGCGCGCCTCTTCCGCCGAACGGATATCGGGCCTGGAGACGATCTCCATGAGGGCCACGCCCGACCGGTTGAGATCGACGTAGCTGAACCGCGGATGCTGGTCATGCAGCGACTTGCCGGCATCCTGCTCGAGGTGCAGGCGCTCGATGCCGACAACGATCGTCTCGCCGTCGGGCATGTCGACCGACACTGCGCCTTCGCCAACGACCGGCTGCTTGTACTGCGAGATCTGATAGCCCTGCGGCAGGTCGGGGTAAAAGTAGTTCTTCCGGTCGAAGACGCTCCTGAGGTTGATCTGCGCCTTCAGGCCGAGACCGGTCCGGACGGCCTGCGCCACGCATTCGCGGTTGATCACGGGGAGCATGCCGGGCATGGCGGCATCGACGAGGCTGACGTGATCGTTGGGCTTCCCGCCAAATGCCGTGGAGGCGCCGGAAAAGAGCTTGGCGGCGGAATTGACCTGGGCATGGACCTCCATGCCGACGACGATTTCCCAATCGCCGGTCGCGCCTCGGACAAGCTTCCCGGCCTTCGGTTTACGGACCGCTTCGTTCATGAGTTTCCTATCAGGCAGGCCGGACGGGCGGTCAAGCATCCGCCTCAACAACCAAGTCGCCGTACTCGGGATGCCGCTTGATGAACGCGGCGACAAAGGGACAGAGCGGCACGACTTTCAGCCCCTGCGCGCGGGCATCGTCGAGCGCGCCTTTGGCGAGGGCCGTGCCAACTCCGCGCCCCGAGAGGGCCGACGGCACCTCGGTATGCGTGAAGGTGATCACGCCGGGCCGGAGCCGGTACCAGGTGGCGGCGGTATGACCGTCGACCTCGATCTCATAGCGGCGGGCCTGACGGTTGTCGCGAACGGTGAACATACGGAAATGCGGGTCCTGGACATGAATCGGGCCGGGAAAATGTAGCCCGCGTCCGTTGGACGGGGATATCTTTCGCAGGAGCGCAGGGAGGCAGGGCGATGGCGAGCGACGGGTTCCGCGCGATCTTCGATGGCAAGACGCTTTCCGGATGGCACGCGGTGCCGCGCCACAATGCGCCGCGGACGCCCGACGAACCGTGGCCAAGCCGCGACAGCGAGGAATGGAAGCGGGCGGACCGGCACCTTGGCCGCTGGACCGTGGAGGAGGGGGCCATCGTCGGCCGGCAGGACCCGCCGGGGAGCGGCCTCGGCGCCTACCTGGTCAGCGACACAACATTCGGCGATTTCGAGCTCGCCTTCGAGGCGAAGCCGGATTGGCCCGCCGACACCGGGATCATGGTCCGGGCCACGCCGATCGGATCGCAGGGGTTCCAGATTCTCCTCGACCACCGCAAGTCGGGAAATATCGGCGGCTTCTACGGGAATGGCATCGGCCGTTTTCACGCGATCAACTTCAACGTCGACGCCTTGCGCGATGCGGCGGGAAGACCGATCGGGCTGAAGCTCGAAGATCCCGCGACCACGATCGAGCCGATCACGCCCGACAAGCCGGCACTTCTCGCGGAGAAGGCGAGCGGCGAAACGTTCCTCAAGGCATGGAAGTGGAACGACTGGAACGAGTTCCGGATCACGGTAGCCGGCCGGTTGCCGAAGCTCACCGTGACGATCAATGGCGCGCGCGTTTCCGCGCTCGATGCGGCGACCATGAAGCACCCGCACTACGATGCCGAGAAGGTCGCGGCGCTCCTCGGGCCGCGCGGGCATATCGCCTTCGAGGTTCACGACAACGACCCGCGGATGGGCGAGGAGCGGTGGGGAAGAAACGCCGCCTGCCGCTGGCGGAACATCCGGGTGAGGGATCTGTGAGCCTCTGAGCTTCGCGAAGGAACGGGTTCGCGAGCCACGGCGTTCTTCTCCCGAAGAGAGGAGAACGCAAGCATGACTTCCGTAGAGATCAAAGCGCCCGCGAAGAAGGTCTGGGACGCGCTGACCAAGCCTTCCCTTCGCAAGAAATGGTTCTTTGGCGTCGATACCGAAACCGACTGGAAGGTGGGCAGCCCGATCCGGCACCGCGGGGAATTCCAGGGGAAGCCCTACGAGGACAAAGGGGTCGTCAAGCAGTTCGATCCGGAAAAGACGATCGCGCATACGCACTGGAGCTCGATGTCGGGAAAGCCCGACAAACCGGAAAACTACGAGACCGTCACGTATCGTCTCAAGGAAGAGGACGGCGCCACCGAGGTGAGCGTGACGGAGGACAATGTCGCGACCGCCGAACAGAAGGCGACCTCGGAAAAGATGTGGAAGCAGGCGCTCGCCGAACTGAAGAAGGTGGCGGAGGGCTGACCTCCTCGACCATCCTTCCGAGACTCGTGGGGAGTGACGGCGGCAAAGATGCGTCAGCAGTCCGAACGCCTGCCGGTCGACACGCGCGGCCGCGGCCTCGTCGACATCACCGGAGACGTCGCCAAGATCGTCGCGGCGTCGGCGATCGATGAAGGCCTGGCCACGGTCTTCTGCCGCCACACGTCTGCGTCGCTGCTGATCCAGGAAAACGCCGACCCGGATGTTCGCCGCGACCTCGAGGCCTTCTTCCAGCGTCTGGCGCCGGAAGGCGAGGGGCGGTACGTGCACGACGCCGAGGGACCGGACGACATGCCGGCGCATATCCGTGCCGCGCTGACGCAGACCTCGCTCGCGATCCCGGTCGCGGGCGGGCGGCTCGTCCTCGGTACGTGGCAGGGCATTTACCTCTATGAGCACCGCCGGACGCCGCATCGGCGCGAAATCGTGGTGCATGTCATCGGGGAATGAGGTCACGGCGTTCCGCTGCCCGAAAGAATCCGGGCGACGCCGGCTGCACCGCTACGGAACGCTTCGTCGAAGCCGACGTGCTCGATGCTCCAGCGATGTTCCGCGCCGCCGGCGGGGAACGCCCATGTGGCCTTCCAGCCGAGCGCGGCATCGTCCCAGACCAGCGTGCCGGCCAGCGCGCCGGCGGGTGGGCTGCTGGACGCAGTCGCGGGCAGAACCAGGGGAACGCCCAGTCGCTCCGATGCGCTGGCGAGGGAATCGCGGAGGTCGCGGCCATGATCGCCGCCGGCGGTGAGGACGTAAGGCTCGCCGCCAGGACGGACGGCAACAAAGACGGGGACTTCGGGTCGCACGCCGGTCCACGGCCGCGACCCGAGCGCGGCGATCGCCGCATCGATCCTGCCGGGATCGAACGAGACGGTGAGCGCGTAGGGGCGTTCACGCGACCCCTGCTCGTCATGGACGGGTATTCCCTCCATCAGGTCGCGATAGCTGAAGCTCGTCACGAACGATGACGGGTCGGCGACGAGCCGCGTCGCCGCAGGCGTTGAGGCAAGGCGCGGGTCACCGGTGACCTTGGTGAGGACAATGGCGAGAGCGCGGGCAAAGCCGACGAGGCGGTTCGGCGCCTCCTGGCCGGTGACAGTCACCGTGCCGCGGTAGAGCGGGCCGGCATCCTCGCCGAGGACGACGCCAGTGAGGAGAAGGAAGGCTAGAATAAAAGGGCCGACGGTGCGCATCGCGGGAGAATAGCGCGCCGGCAGGCAGGTGGGCACAAGCGCCGGACTTATGCGCGGTCCGGCCGCGCCTGGCCGGCTTGTGGCCGGCGTGCGGGACGGGCTAGCGGCCGGAGCGGACCACCCGCTTGATCGCCCGCGGTGCGAGGCCCGAACGTTCGGCGATCTTCTGATCCTGGCCCGTCAGGAAAGTCAGCGCGGCATCATCGCCGCCCGGACCGGCGAGTTCGCTGTCCGGCACCTTGCGGTTGGACGAGCGCGTGCCGTCTTCGTAGTAGACGTCGAAGAGCGCGACGGCACTTTCGGCGCGCGGTTTCATGCGGCCCATTCAGGTGCGCTCCTTCTTCGCTTCCTCGGACGCGGGGGCAGCATCGGCGGGCGTGCCCTCCGTGTGCGCGGCACGGCGCTTGGCAGCATCCTCGTCGCGGCGGCGCAGGCGCTCCTGCTTCTTCTCTTCCTTGGCGCGGTTGCGGTCGCCGCGCTGCTGATTGTAGTTGGGCGGACGGGGCATCGGAGCCCTCCTCGGGAACGTGACAAAGAAAAAGCCCGGCGGGGACGCCGGGCCCGATTGCTGGTCGCGGCGTACTTCAGGCGCGCTGAAGATTCGCGGCGGCAAGCTTGCCGCGCTCGCTGACGACCTCGTAGCTTACCTTCTGACCTTCGGTGAGGCTCGACATACCGGCCTTCTCGACCGCGGAGATGTGAACGAACACATCGTTGCCACCGGCGGTCGGCTCGATGAAGCCGAAGCCCTTTTGGGTGTTGAAGAATTTTACGGTGCCTGTAGCCATCATTCTCTCCTTGCACGCTTTCTGCAGCGCGAGCGGGTCGGCGACCATTCGCCTTCCCGTTCCGAATTTCAGCGTTGCCTAGAAAGAGCCTAAGGGGCAGCAGGCGAGACAAGACAAAATCGGGAACGTCGTGGATATAGGTCGCCGCGCGCGGAAAAACAAATCGCCGCTTCGCGCGGCCCCGGATCCGCGGAGCGATCGGCGGCGTTGGCCGGGCGTGGGCGCCGGTCCTACGGGGCGTCGAGCCAGACGCTGTTGGCCGCGACGGTCGCGACGTTCCGGTAGCCGTGGCCGGCCAGCATGCCGAGCTTCGCCTGATGCTTGGCCGGGTCGCCGAGGTAATCCTCGGTGACGATGACCGCCGGGCGAAACGCCGCGAAATCGAGACCGGTCAGTACCTCGAAATCCATGCCCTCGGTATCGACGACGAGCAATCCAAAGCGGGCCGGCGCGGCGTGATCGGTGAGGATGCGGGTGAGGGGCCTTACCTCGACCATGGCGAAGCGATCGGTCCGCGACTGGCGGAACCAGGCGCTGTCTTCGGTCGAGAGCGTGGCGGTGAAGCCCTCCTCGCCGTCGGTGCCGAAGTAGAGACGGCCGGGGCCGGAATGGTCGCCGCAGGCGAGTTCGACGCAGGTGACGCGCGGATTGTCGCGGTAGCGGGCGGCGAGGCGGGCAAAGACCCTGGGCGCCGGTTCGATCAGGATGCCCGACCAGCCCGCCGCGATGAGAGGAAGGGACAGCGAGGTGGTAACGCCGTCGCTCGCCCCGACCTCGACCACGAAATGCGGGGCGGCAGCCTCCGCCAGACGCCGCCGCAGGAGGAGGCTGAGGCGTACGACATCGAGGTCGCTGCCGTGGTCGTCCGGCGGTGGCTTCGCGAGTCCCACCGCCCGCTCAGTGCAGGTGGGGACGGACGATGTTCGCCCATTCCTCGACGGACTGGCCGCTGCTCAATTGCGGCTCGACGATACCATCGATGGCGAAGGTCGGGGAAACGTGGACGCCGTTCTGACGCGTGTACTTGGCGTGCCAGCGAAGCGCCTGGTCGACGCTTTTCAGGCGGAACGCGGGGATGAGGTCGGTGCCTACGATCTTCGAAATGTCGGCGATGATCTCGGCCGGCGTGCGGTCCATGTTGGGGCCGTGCGAATGATCCTCGAATTCGAAGTCCTCGCGCCGCGCGTAGATGCCGGCCATCGCCTTGAAGGCGGCGTCCTTGCCGCCCTCGGTGGCGCTGGCGGCGAGGATGGTGCGGGTGACGATGCCGGAGAAGAGATGCCAGGGCTGTGAGACGAAGCGTATCTTGGCGGTCACCCTGTCGGCCCCGAGCGCCTCGACCAGGGCCGGGAGCTTGGCGAAGGCCTTCTTGGAATAGGGGCAGGTCGGTTCGAGGAAGACCTCGAACTCGGTCTTGCCGTGACCGATTTCGAGGGGGGCGGGCCTTGCGGTGGCTGCGGTCATTACGGTCTTCCGGATTGAGAGGTATGGGCGAACGTAGTGCGAGCGCCGCCCCGGCGGAAGGTGTGGAATCTGCCGGCCGGCAATTCCCGGCGTCGCCGGCTGTGGTAGTGATGGCGGGTTGCAACCGTGGCGGAGGCTGACGAAACGATGCTGGTGCTGGTGACCGGGGCGACCGGCAAGGTGGGGCGGCATTTCATCGGGCGGCTGCTTGCCGACCCGCGCTTTGCGGGGGCGCGGGTGCGGGCGCTCTGCCATAACCGGATGATCGAGGCGAGCGACCGGATCGAGGTGATGCGCGGCTCGATTGCCGAGCGCGAGGTGGCGGAGGCGGCGATCGCCGGCGTCACCCACGTCGTCCATCTCGCTACCTGCAAGGAGATTCCCGAGATCGTCATCGACGTGACGGTGAAGGGGCTCTTCTGGCTCCTCGAAGCGTTCCGCCTGAGCCCGCCGGCCAAACAGTTCATCCTCATCGGCGGCGATGCCGGGATCGGGCACTTCTTCTACCGGCGCGAGGCGCCGGTGACCGAGGCGACGCCGCACAGCGCCTATCCGGGTTCCTACGCGCTGTCGAAGGTGCTGGAGGAGGTGGTGCTGGAACAGTTCGGCATCCAGTACGGCATCAACACGTGCTGCCTCCGGGCGCCGTGGATCATGGAGAAGGACGACTTCAAGCACACGCTCTCCTTCGGCGACGACAATTTCGGCGGGCCGGACTGGAAGACGCTGGTGCCGGCAGCGGATGCGGCGCGCTACGCCAAGGATGGCACCGTGCCGCTTCTCCGCGACGCCGACGGGGCGCCGCTCCGCCGCAACTTCGTTCACATCGACGACCTTGCCGAGGCCATCCTCGCGGCGCTCGACCACCCGAGGGCGGTACGCCAGCTCTTCAACGTCTGCATGGACCGGCCGGTCGACTACGGCGAGGTCGCGGCGCACCTGAAGAAGACGCGCCAGCTCGGCTCGGTCGATATTCCCAGCCAATATCACTCGACCTGGCTCGACAATGCCAAGGCGAAGAACGCGCTCGGCTGGCAGCCGCGGTATGACCTCGCCCGGCTGATCGACGAGGCCTACGGGTACCGGCGCGCCGCGGATGATCCGCGCAAGGTCTGGTACCCGGGGTAGTCGCGAACATAGCTCTGCGTTCCCGCGGCCGTGGTGGCCCGGGTCGGTGACGGTCGGCACTTCTGCCCCCGCCGGTCTTCCGGCTTGAGGGGCCGGCGGGCGTCGTCGAGAACGCACGTCGGGTAGTCCGTTGGGGCGTCCTCGCTGACGCCCGCCGCGATGACTTTTGGCCCGGATCTTCCCCGTGAACCGTGGACAGGCAGCTGCCTCGTTGCGGCGCCTTCGGCCATCCATCTTCCGTCCCGCTGCCTCGGCCGGAGCGCCTGGACCACCGGAGGGGTGCCGCCCATGCGCCTGTTTCCCTGCCGTCCAGATCGGCTAGATCGCCGGGACCGGACGGCCGGATGAGGCCGACAATGCCGCAGCGGTACGGGCCCACGTTCCCTTTGCCACGCCAACTCGGGCGTCTAGCGACCGGCTCCTCGCCGGCGGGAAGAAGTCCGCGCCTCCGGGCGCCCGCTTGCGAACGGGTACCCGGACACCGCATTCCCGCTCCGCCTAACGAACGCCTCCGGAAGGCGCCCCTCGCGAGCGGGAACCGGGGCAGTATGCGGGCGGGTCGTGGGGGCGGGGATAGATTTATTTGCGGGGGTGATGGTTCGCGCCACGAGGCGCCTCCCGCAACTGTCATCCCCGCTTTCGCGGGGATGACAGGCAGTGAAAGAGCGGCGATCCTTGGGGACCGCGGAACGGCGAAGCCAGTGGGCGATGACGGCGAATGGCCGCTGGCGAATCTGCTTCGAGTTTCGCAAAGGAGATGCGTTGGATGTCGAGATCGTCGACTACCACAAGGGCTAGACCATGACGCCGCTTTCTCATCCGGGCCGGCTCCTCAAGCGCGCGATAGTGGCGCGCGGCCTCAGCGCCAACCGGCTTGCCCTCGACCTCGGCGTGCCTTCGGGGCGCATTACGGACATTCTCAACGGCCGCCGCGCGATCAGCGCGGAGACGGCGCTGCGCCTTGGGCGCTATTTCGGCAACGGTGGGCAATTCTGGCTCGATCTGCAGGGGCAATACGAGATTGCCGTTGTCGAGCGTGCAAAAGGCGCTGAGATTGCGAAGCGGGTGCGGCCGGCCGACGCGGCTGATGGGGCTGTGTGGCCGCTTCCGCAGGCAAACCTAAGCGGAGGCCGCGCGGCGGGAGCCGCTAGCGGCGGCGCAGGGGACGGCGGAATACGCTTCGCTATTCCTCCCTACGTCGCCACCGTGCCGAGGGAGGGACCATGCGCAAAGCGTTGATCGCCTGTGCCGCCATCGTGCTCGCCGGTAGCCTTGCCGGCCCCGGGTGGGCGGTGTTCAAGCCGCGTCCGCCGGGCCCGGAGAAGTGCTCGAAGTGGGACTGCGAGGGCGGCATCATCTGCTCCTGCTGTTTCGCCGGCCAGGGCTGCTGGATCTGCGACGCCCATGTACAGGGGACCCAGCCGGACTTGAGGTTCTGCCACTTCGACCCGAAGGCTTCCTCGGGCGGCGCGATCCTCAACCCCAACCTGAACGTGACGCCGATCAGGCCTTGAGGGCACAGGCGCAAGGCGAAACAAGATAACCCACCACGTCATTCCCGCGAAGGCGGGATCCAGTACCCGCCGTCCGCGCGGATCGAGGCTCGTCCCGTCGGCTGCGATCGGGGCTGTAAGTCGCGGATACTTGGTCCCCGCCTCCGCGGGTATGACGGGCAGTCAGGCTATTCTAGCCCGATGCCAAACTACGGCAGACGGTTCATCGAAGGCGGCTGCTGGTTCTTGACGGTGGATTTCTTGAACCGGCACTCAAGCCTGCTGGTTGATCACATCGCCGCGCTGCGCGCGGCGAGGCGACGCGATGGACGATGCGAGGCAATGCGTTCCGGATCGATGCCTTCGTCGTGCGCCCGGAGCACCCGCACGCGATCTGGACGCTGCCGCCCGGCGATGCCGACTTTCCGACCCATTGGCGCTTGATCAAGACGCGGTTGGTGCTGTCGATCCCGGATGGAACGGCTCTCGAAGACGCGCGCCGCGCGTGGGCGAGCGCGGCATCTCGCAGCGCCGGTTCTGGCAGCGTCTCGGTGCGCGACGAAGTCGAGTTCAGGCGCTACCTCGAAAATCGAGCCGTCAATCCGGTGAAGCACGGCCGGGTCGGGCGACCGGCGGATCGGCCGTATTCGTCCTTTCATCGCGACGTTCGGCGCGGGATTCTCAGCGAGGATTGGGATATCGACCTGCCGGGCGAGTTCAGCGAGCGGGACGAGCCGGGGCCGGGCGGCAATCGCCTCAGGGGGCAATGGTCCCCGGAGCGCAGGGGCCGGGTGGCGCATTGCACGAAACGGCGGAACACGCTTGGCTGCTCTAAGCTTCTCTACCTCAGCGGCTGAGCGCATACAGGCGTCTAGAGCAAAGGGATAGGTTCCCAAAAGGGGCTACGTTTCCCAAGAGTGTGGTGAGCTACGGTACGACCGGGCGCGGGCACACAGAATTCACCACTGCCAGTCAGTTCGGGCACACAGGCTGTGGAGGATACAACAGCATCTCGTACAGTGGAGGTGGCGTAGCACAAGATGTGGTAAACTCTAATCGACTCAGCGGCATTGTCGATTGCCCGCCGGGGCTATATGATATTTGCTGTTGCGGGTTGTGCGTCAGCCGCGCATTGGGGGAGCGACATGGCGCTTGGAAGCTGGCTATGACAAGGCCGAGCGTGATCAATGACACCTTGGCAGATCTCAGGCGTCGGGTAATCTCTTTAGCCGCTTCCCGCTTTGAAAAATACTATCACAATTCGACCGGCACTCACATTATCCGCCAACTTGACGGTACGGAATTCAGTTCCTTTGCTGTCAAAGGTTACGGCGATTTTGCCGATGATGCGTACCGTAGCTACCTCCTAAACCTCAAGAATAGCGTTGCGGCGTTAGCAGAGGAACCTCTCAGGGCTGCAGAGGGCCGGCTGATCCGCTATTCACCTGTTGCACATAAGAAAATAGAGCTTCAGATTGAGCTTCCGACAGAACTAAACACACGCCTCTTTGCCCAAGCGAAGGCCCACAACGTCAGCTTCGCCGCTTTTATCAACACAGTACTAACCCAGAGTCTTCCCCCGACTACAGATGCCTCTGCGGTCGCGAAGTGGTACGCGCACATCTCCGCCAACAGGCCAGCCTTTCCCGCGATCACAAAATCAGTACAAACGCTGGTTACTTTACCGATCGAGATTTCGGGCGTGTTGCGATTGGAGCGGATGCTGAAGCACCTTCCTAGTAATCCTAGATTGTCAGAACTTATACAGGACGTTATTTTGACGAACCTAGCGGATACGACGCCAACGAAGGTTCAATTGTCAATTCACTAGCTGATTATTGAGCTATTGATTGAGTGGCATTAAGTTACTATCTTCTGCGGTTCTACCTGGGGGTGTCCCGTGGAAGAAGAGTTATCGCCTATCCAAACGTTTATCTTGCCTGAGCCGGTAGCGGGGCCGAGCGGTGGCACGTCTCCGGATTCGTACTTGCGAGCCAAAGATTCGCTTGCAACCCAAGCCCTAACTGTCTCGAGCACCCTTCCCGATGAGCTTCGGGGCATTTTTCAACAGCTTAAGCTCAACATCGCATCCGCTGTTCATGTTAAGGGTGCATTCCTCCCGGAGGAAAGTAATTGTACCCCGAGCGGATTTCTTGACGAAGCGTGCGATCCGGTTGGGTGGGTGCCGGCTAATGTTGCGACAACGCTCGCTCGCGCATTGGAGATATTTCCATGCGCCTATCACTGCGAGAACGCGGGTAAGTTGTTTGTTCATCTCGTTCCCGTTGAAGGAGACGCAAAGAACGCCGTGAAGTCGCGCAAAATGATGCGCGGTCACACAGATGGTGTTGCCCTGCCCTTTCCTGAAGAAAGCTGCGGCTATTCAGACATAGCGCCGTCACCGGACCTTGTTATCCTCGTGGGTCTAAGAAATCTGGATGCGGTCACGACCAATCTGGCTCCCCTTTCGGTAATAATGAAAAAGCTCAGCGCGGAGACGATTAGAGTTCTACAGGAACCGATTTTCGATATTCGACCGCAAACATCATTTCAAATGTCGGCAAACTTCGAATTGTCTGGAAAGCCAATAATACTGCGGACGAGTAATGACGGTTACCTCATTCGCTTCAGTCACTCGAATGTAGTTGCAATGGAGGGAGGTCTCGCGGCGAATTCGGCAATTGATCTGTTGAAGCGGGCTATTGCAGAATCGTTCGTTGGGGTGGTTGTCGGCCCTGGCGATATCCTTTTCGTCAATAACCGGACTGCGCTTCATGGGCGATCGGAAATTCCTAGAAACGCTAGGGCAAAGAGATGGCTGTTACGCACGTATGGAATGTACTCCGACTACTCAAAGCTAGCCGTCCCCGGCGGCGATGAATTCTGCTTACTGCCGGAGAAAAACGGGCCGACCGCCATTATAGCGGCCTGAACTGGACCACCTACTCCGCCGCCTCAACCCCGGCGTCACCTCGTTCTCGCCCGGCGCGCGCCCGCGCCAGCACCGGCTTGAGGAACTGGCCCGTGTAGCTCCGCTTCGCCTTGGCGATGTCCTCGGGCGTGCCGGTGGCGACGATTTCACCACCGCCGTCGCCGCCTTCGGGGCCTAGGTCGATGATCCAGTCGGCCGTCTTGATCACTTCGAGATTGTGCTCGATGACGACCACCGTGTTGCCCTGTTCGACCAGCTCGTGGAGGACGTCGAGGAGCTTTTCGGTATCGGCGAAGTGGAGGCCGGTGGTCGGTTCGTCGAGGATGTAGAGCGTGCGGCCGGTGGCGCGGCGGGAGAGTTCCTTCGACAGCTTGATGCGCTGGGCCTCGCCGCCGGAGAGCGTGTTCGCCTGCTGGCCGACATGGATGTAGCCGAGGCCGACGCGGTCGAGCGTTTCCATCTTCTCGCGGATCGAGGGGACGGCGGCGAAGAAGCCCTTCGCCTCCTCGACGGTCATGTCGAGGATGTCGGCGATCGACTTGTTCTTGAAACGCACTTCCAGCGTCTCGCGATTGTAGCGGTGGCCCTGGCAGACGTCGCAGGTGACGTAGACGTCTGGGAGGAAGTGCATCTCGATCTTGATGACGCCGTCGCCCTCGCACTTCTCGCAGCGGCCGCCCTTGACGTTGAAGGAGAAGCGGCCGGGGCCGTAGCCGCGCGCCTTCGCCTCGGGGAGGCCGGCGAACCATTCGCGGATCGGCGTGAAGGCGCCGGTATAGGTGGCGGGGTTGGAACGCGGCGTGCGGCCGATCGGCGACTGGTCGATGTCGATGACCTTGTCGAGATGCTCGAGGCCGGTGAGGTCGCGGTGCGGCGCCGGCGCCTCGCGGGCGCCGTTCAGCTTCCGCGCCACTGCCTGGTAGAGCGTATCGATGGTGAGGGTCGACTTGCCCGAGCCGGAAACGCCGGTGATGCAGGTCAGCAGCCCCAGCGGAATCTCGGCGGTGACGTCCTTGAGGTTGTTGGCCGTGGCGCCGACGACGCGGAGGAGCTTTCCCTTCTTCGGCGGGCGGCGGTAGGCCGGCATCGGGATCTGGCGGGCGCCGGAGAGGAACTGGCCGGTCAGCGACTTCGGGTCGGCCATGATCTCGGCCGGCGTGCCCTCGGCGATGATCTCGCCGCCATGGATGCCGGCGGCGGGGCCGATGTCGACGACATAATCGGCCTGGCGGATGGCGTCCTCGTCATGCTCGACGACGATGACCGTGTTGCCGAGGTCGCGGAGGTGGCGGAGCGTGTCGAGGAGGCGGGCGTTGTCGCGCTGGTGGAGGCCGATCGACGGCTCGTCGAGCACGTAGAGGACGCCGGTGAGGCCGGAGCCGATCTGCGAGGCGAGGCGGATGCGCTGGCTCTCGCCGCCGGACAATGTGCCGGAGGCGCGGGCGAGGGTTAGGTAATCGAGCCCGACATCGACGAGGAACTTCAGCCGCTCGCGGATTTCCTTCAGGATGCGGGTGGCGATCTCGTTCTGCTGGCCGGTCAGCGTCTCGGGCAGGTGGTCGAACCAGGCCATGGCCTTCCGGATCGAGAAGTCGCTGACCTCTGAGATGTGGAGCTTGTCCAGTTTCACCGCCAGCGCCTCGGGCTTCAGGCGGAAGCCGTGGCAGGCCTCGCAGGGCTTTGCCGAGTGGTAGCGCTCGATCTCCTCGCGCATCCAGGACGACTCGGTCTCCTTCCAGCGGCGCTCGAGGTTGGGGATGACGCCCTCGAAGTTCTTGTGCGTGCGGTAGGAGCGGAGGCCATCGTCGTAGAGGAAGGTGACCTCCTCCTTGCCGGTGCCGTAGAGGATCGCGTTCCGCGCGGTCTCGGGCAGCTCGCGCCAGGGCTTGTCGAGGCTGAACTTGTAGTGGCGGGCGAGCGCCTCCAGCGTCTGCATGTAATAGGGCGACTGGGACTTGCCCCAGGGGACGATGGCGTTGTCGCGGAGCGCCAGGGAATCGTCCGGCACGACCAGGTTCGGGTCGACGACGCGCTCGGTGCCGAGGCCGTCGCAGACCGGGCAGGCGCCATAGGGGTTGTTGAACGAGAAGAGCCGCGGCTCGATCTCGGGGATGGTGAAGCCGGACACCGGGCAGGCGAACTTCTCGCTGAAGGTGATGCGGTTCTCGGCGCGTGCGTCGGCCTTCGCGGACGCGGCGTTGGAGGATTTGCCCTTTTTCCCGGTCCGGCCTTCGGCCGTCCTCGCCTCTTGTTGCCCCGCGTCCGTCTTGCCGTCGGCGATCTCGGCGATGGCGAGGCCCTCGGCGAGCTCCAGCGCGGTCTGGAAGGAATCGGCGAGGCGGGTGGCGATGTCGGGGCGGACGACGATGCGGTCGACCACCACCTCGATGTCGTGCTTCAGCTTCTTGTCGAGCGCGGGCGCCTCGGCGATCTCGTGGAAGGTGCCGTCGATCTTCACGCGCTGGAAGCCGCGCTTCATCAGCTCGGCCAGCTCCTTCCGGTACTCGCCCTTGCGGCCGCGGATCATCGGCGCAAGCAGATAGAGGCGGGTGCCTTCGGGAAGCGCCATGACGCGGTCGACCATCTGGCTGACGGTCTGGCTCTCGATCGGGAGGCCCGTCGCCGGCGAGTAGGGGACGCCGACGCGCGCGTAGAGAAGGCGCATGTAGTCGTAGATTTCGGTGACCGTGCCGACGGTCGAGCGCGGGTTGCGGCTCGTCGTCTTCTGCTCGATCGAGATTGCCGGCGACAGGCCGTCGATCTGGTCGACGTCCGGCTTCTGCATCATTTCGAGGAACTGGCGCGCGTATGCCGACAGCGACTCGACATAGCGGCGCTGGCCCTCGGCGTAGATCGTGTCGAAGGCGAGCGACGACTTGCCGGAACCGGACAGGCCGGTCAGCACCACCAGCTGATCGCGCGGCAGGTCGAGGTCGATGTTCTTGAGGTTGTGCTCCCGCGCCCCGCGGATCGAGATGAACTTGCCGGGCTGGGGCGCGGACTTACGGTCGGCCATTCGCATGCTTTTCCGAAGGGGAGGCGCGGCCGGGGCCGGCACCCGAATTTATGCTCTCGGCGGGCCGAAACAAGGCGTAGCTCCGGGTTACTCCCCGTCTTGTCGGCCCAGGCGGTACGAATCGGCGAGAGGCCGCTAGCATCCGCAGGCCGGCGGCGGATGTAAAGAACGAAAAGAGAACGGTCGGTCAATGGCGGGAGGCGCAGGCTGTCCGTGAGCATAAACCAGTTCGACCTTCTCGTCTGGGCGTGGATCGCGATCGGGCTGATCGCGGTGCCGTTCGAATTGCGCATCACGGCGCCGTACGGGCGGCATGTGCGGGCGGACTGGGGGCCGCTGATGCCCGCCCGCTATGGCTGGATGCTGATGGAGGGGGCGTCGCTCGTCGTGTTCGCCGGGCTGTTTCTCGCCGGCGGCGTCGCGAAGACCGCGCCGATGAGGGTGTTCTTCGCGCTCTGGGTCCTCCACTACGTCAACCGGAGCATCGTCTTTCCGCTCCGCATCCGCAGCCGCACCATGCCGGTGTCGATCGCGGCGATGGGCGTCGTGTTCGGGATCTGCAATGGCGGGGTGAACGGGTACTGGCTGGGGTGGCTCGCCGAGCCCTATCCCGAGACGTGGCTCCTCGACCCGCGCTTCGTTGTGGGCCTTGTCGTGTTCCTGGCGGGGGCCGTGATCAATCTCGCCTCGGACGAGACGCTGCTGGCGTTGCGGAAGCCCGGCGGCCCCGAATATTCGATCCCGCGGGGAGGGCTCTTCCGCTACGTCTCCTGCCCCAACCATTTCGGCGAAATCGTCGAATGGACGGGCTTCGCGCTGATGTGCTGGAATCTGCCGGCGCTGAGCTTCGCCATCTGGACCGCGGCGAACCTCATCCCGCGTTCGCTCAGCCATCACCGCTGGTATCGCGAGCGCTTTCCCGACTATCCGCGCGAACGGAAGGCCGTGATCCCGTTCGTGCTTTGAGGGCGCCGCGGACCTTACGGACGTTCTCCACGAAATATCCGCGCGACCGCTACCGCGACGGGTGGCCGGAATGCGAATCCAGGAACTGCGCAAGCAGCCGGTTCACCGCCTCCGGCTCCTCGAGGTTCGCCATGTGGCCGGCGCCGGCGATGACCTCCTTCCGTGCGCCCGGGATGCCGGCGGCGAGCGCGTCGGCGAGCGGGAGGTTGTAGAAGTCGAGGTCGCGGTCGCCGACGATGACCAGCGTCGGCGCGGCGATTTCGCCGAGGCGATTGAAGGCGGGGGGCTTTCCCATCGAGGCCGGGTTGCGGTTGGCGAGATGCCAGCCGGAATAGGCATCGCCGATCGCGCGGAGCCTCCGCGCCGCGTCCGGCCGTTCCAGTGCCGGGGCGAACCACGGATGGCCGAGCCACGCGCGCTTGGCGGCGGCGATGTCGCCGGCCGCGGCAAGGCGCGACATCTCGGCAAAGGCAGGGTCGAGGCGCTCGGGCCACGGATAGCCGCCGACCGCCGACGCGTCGATCAGGGCGAGCGCGCGGACCATCGCCGGACGGGCGAGGGCGACGTCGAGGGCGATCGCGGCGCCGAGCGACAGGCCGACGAGGTGCGCCCGTTCGATGCCGAGGTGGGAGAGCAGCGCTTCCACGTCGGCGACGTAGGTGTAGGGGCCGGCCGGCGGCGGCGAGCGGCCGGCGCCGCGCAGGTCGAAACGGACACAGGTAAAGCGGCCGGAGAGCGCCTCGACCTGCGGATCCCACATCGTCGTGTCGAGCGTGTAGCCGGGGATGAAAAGGACCGCCGGACCCGAGCCCTCGACGCGGTACCAGAGGCGGCCGCCATCCATATCTGCGTAGCCGGATTTCATTCAGGCCTCCCTCGCTCCGGCGACAATCTCCTTTGCCGCGATGCCGGGCGCAACCCATGCCGGAGGCCGGTCTCGCAGGTCAGCGACCGCCCGTAACTTTAGCCTGGTTCTTCGCCAGACCTGTTGCCGGCCGGGGGCGGAGAGACTGCGGCGCCGGCGCAGCGGAGGATGAGATCGCGCAGTTCGTCGGCGCTGCCTTCGACGGCGGGTATCTTTCGCACTCCGCCGGAGCGCGTCCCGATCGAGACGCCGCTGCCGTAGCGTTCGGAATAGGTGCTTATCCCGGCGATCTCATCCCAGCCAATCCGGCGCTCGCGGGCCAGGTTTGGCTTGTACACCAGGCCGTCGCGGTCGAGCGTGACGGAAGGGAGGCCCGTGAAGATGCCGTTGACAACCGCGAGCGCGACCGCCAGTCCGACAACGACCATGAAATAGCCGACGAGGCTGGTCGAGACGTAGCCGAAGATCGGAACGCTGGTTGTGCCTTCGTCTCCGGTCATGAAGACGCCAGCCACGAAGATGGCGGCGCCGATCAGAAGCGCGAGGATTTTGCCGCCGGGCTTCATCCGGAGGACGATCGGGAACTGGGGGTCCGTCGCCATGCGCATTCCCCGCATTGCGAGAGGCGCGCATAGCGTCTCTCCCGCCGGGCCGGCGGAGGATAGCGCCGGGCGCCGGGTCAACCAAGCCCGGCGCCGGTGCCGGGTCCGGCGTGAACAGGCGCCGGTGGCGGGGTTACGGCGTGGTCTTGTAGTCTCGCCGGGTGCCCAGCTTTGGGAGATGCCCGATTGACCCATTTCATCTGCCGGCAATGCGCCACCCAATACGCCGACAGCGCGGCGCCGCCGCCATCCTGTCCGGTCTGCACGGACGACCGGCAATATGTGCGCTGGGGCGGGCAGGCGTGGACGACGCTGGAGGACCTGAAGCAGTCGCACCGGCTGAAGGTGGCAGACGAGGGCGCCGGCATCACCGGCTTCGGCATGGAGCCGGCCTTCGCGATCAACCAGCGGGCGCTACTCCTGCAATCGCCGGCGGGCAACGTGCTCTGGGACTGCATGGCGCTCCTGAACGACGCCGTGGTCGACGAACTCCGCGTCCGAGGTGGGGTAACGGCGATCGCGATTTCCCACCCGCATTACTATTCGACGATGGTGGAATGGAGCGAGGCGCTTGGCGGCGTGCCGATTCATATCCACGCGGCGGAGCGCGACTGGGTGCGGCGGCCGAGCCCGGCGGTGAAGTTCTGGTCCGGGGACACGCTGAAGCTCAACGCCGAGATGACGCTGATCCGTTGCGGCGGTCACTTTCCCGGCGGTCAGGTGCTGCACTGGAGCGGGGCGCCGGGCGGGAAGGGCGCGCTGATGGCCGGCGACATAATCCAGGTCGTGCCGACGCGGCGGCATGTGAGCTTCATGTACAGCTACCCGAACCTCATCCCGCTCGATGCAGCGACGGTTCGGGCGATCGTCGCGAAGGTGGAACCGTTCGCCTTTGACGACACCTACGGCGCCTGGTGGGACCTCGCGATCCGCGGCGGGGCGAAGCAATGCGTGGCGGAATCGGCGGAACGGTACATCAGGGCCATCGGGGCCAAGGCTTAGGGTCGGGGCTACACAGCAGGGGGCCGGGCCGGCGCGCGACGCATCGGCGCTTGGCGTTCCCGCCGGGATTTGGCACAAGGCGCGCGGAAATCGGCTGACCCGGAAGCATCGCGGCATGGCGAATACCGACAATACGAATGCGGCAAAGGCTGGCGAGGAGCCCGCGGCGACCGGCGATTTCATCCGGACGATCGTCCGGAACGACCTCGAAGCCGGCCGCCACAAGAGCGTCGTCACGCGCTTTCCGCCGGAGCCGAACGGCTACCTCCATATCGGCCACGCCAAGTCGATCTGCCTCAATTTCGGCATTGCCGGAGAGTTCGGCGGGCAGTGCAACCTCCGCTTCGACGACACCAACCCGGCGAAGGAAGAGCAGGAATATATCGACGCGATCAAGCGCGACGTCGCCTGGCTCGGCTTCGACTGGGGCCAGAACCTCTTCCATGCCTCGGACTATTTCGAGCGGCTCTACGAATGGGCCGAGGTGCTGATCCGCGCCGGCAAGGCCTATGTCGACGACCAGTCGCCGGAAGAGATGCGGCTTGCTCGCGGCACGCTGACCGAGCCGGGCAGGAACAGCCCGTTCAGGGACCGGAGCGTCGAGGAGAACCTCGACCTCTTCCGCCGCATGCGCGCCGGCGAGTTCCCGAACGGGGCGCGCGTGCTCCGCGCGAAGATCGACATGGCGGCCGGCAACATCAACCTCCGCGACCCGGTCCTCTACCGCATCCTCCACGCGCATCACCCGAAGACGGGCGACGCGTGGAAGATCTATCCGAGCTACGACTTCGCGCACGGCCAGTCGGACGCGATCGAGGGCGTCACGCACTCGCTCTGCACGCTCGAATTCGAGGATCACCGGCCACTCTACGATTGGTTCATCGAGAACCTGCCGGTGCCGTCGCGGCCGCGGCAGTACGAGTTCGCGCGGCTGAACCTCAGCTACACGATCCTGTCGAAGCGCGTGCTCACCGAACTGGTGCGCGGCGGGCACGTCGAGGGCTGGGACGACCCGCGCATGCCGACGCTCGCCGGGCTCCGCCGGCGCGGCGTGCCGCCGGAAGCGCTCCGCGACTTCATCGGGCGGATCGGCGTGGCGCGGGCGGACAGCGTCGTCGATATCGCGATGTTCGACAATTCGATCCGCGAGATCCTCAACCAGACCGCGCCGCGGCGGATGGCCGTGCTGCGTCCGCTGAAGGTGGTGATCGAGAACTACCCGGAGGGGCCGGGCGAGGAGCTGGAGGCGGTCAACAACCCGGAGAACCCGGCGGAGGGATCGCGGAAGGTGCGGTTCACGCGCGAGATCTATGTCGAGCGCGACGACTTCATGGAGAACCCGCCGAACAAGTTCTTCCGCCTGTCGCCGGGGAAAGAAGTGCGGCTGCGCTATGCCTATTTCATCACGTGCCGCGAGGTGGTGAAGGATGCCGGCGGGGAGGTCGTGGAGCTCCGCTGCACCTACGATCCGGCGACGCGCGGCGGCAACACGCCGCCGGACGGGCGGAAGGTGAAAGCGACGCTGCACTGGGTGGCGGCGGACTCGGTGCCGGCGGAAGTGCGGCTCTACAATCCGCTGTTCAGCAAACCCGACCCGAATCCGGGCAACTTCGCCGCAGAGCTCAACCCGGACTCCGTCGAGGTCGTGATGGCACGGCTCGAGCCGTCGATTGCCGCGCTCAACGCCGACGCGCCGCTGCAGTTCGAACGGCAGGGCTATTTCTACCGCGAGAAGGCGGCACCGGCGGGGAAGCTCGTGTTCCACCGGACAGTGGGGCTGCGGGACTCGTTCGCCAAGGCGATGGCCGGCGGGAAGGGGTGACGCATCGACGGTGGGCAGAGGCGCGAGGCGCCGAGCCGGCCGACGTCTCCTCGTCGCACATTTGAAACGGTGGGCACGCGCTTCGCGCTTTGCCCACCCTACGGCGCGACGTGGCCGTACCGCTTCCGCAACTATAGGATGCCGACCCGGGAGCGGGGCGGTTGATGCAGTTCGGGGAGCAGGACCCGGCTACGGCGCGACCGGCGGTGCGGCCGCCGGCGGGTAAAGCGCGATCGCGTTTTCGCCTGGCGCGGCGGCCGTGGGCAACCTCGGCTTTGTTGCGCCTTGCGGTCTTCCGGACTGCATTGGCAGACACGTTCGAGCGCGAGATCGAGGCAGGGCGCGGGTTCCTGTGGTCGCCAGTCCTCTTCGGTTTCGGCATCTGCCTCTACTTCGTCCTGCCGCAGGAGCCGTCGGCGATTGCGCTGGCTCTGCTCACGGTGGCGGTTTGCTGTGGCGCATGGGCGGCGCGGCGGATCGTCGTCGCCCACCGTCTCCTGATCGTGGCGGCGCTGGTCGCCGGCGGAGCGACGGCGATGAAGCTCCGCACCGACGCGGTCGCCGCACCGGTCGTGCCGGGTGAACTCACCGCGACGGTGACGGGCTGGGTGGCCAGCCGGGAAGAGTCCGGAAAGTCCGGGGCGCGCATCTATCTTCGCGTGGCGTCGATCTCCGGGTTCAGCGCGCCCGACCTGCCGCGGACCGTGCGCCTGACGGTGCGGAGCCGCGCCGCGGGGATCGCCGTCGGCGACGCGCTTTCTCTGACGGCCCGGCTGCAGCCGCCGAGCGGTCCGGTGATGCCGGGCGCCTTCGATTTCGCCCGCGATGCCTACTACGACGGGATCGGCGGAATCGGCTTTGCCTATGGCGCGGCGTCCTCCGCCAGGCTCGGCCCGGCGCCGCTCGACATCAGGCTGATGCAGCCCCTCAGCATCGTCCGCGAGACGATCCGCACGAGGATCGAGGCCGCCCTCGACGGGGATAACGGGCGGATCGCGGCGGCGCTGATCATGGGCGACCAGCGCGGCATTTCGGCCAAGACCCAGGACGACATGCGCGCTTCCGGGCTCGGCCATATCCTGTCGATCTCGGGCCTGCACATGGCGCTGGTGGCGGGCGCGACGTTCTGGCTCCTCCGCGCGCTCTTCGCGCTGTCGACGACGCTGGCGCTCGGCTATCCGATCAAGAAATGGGCGGCGTGGGGCGCGCTCGCAGTGGCGACGTTCTATCTTGGGCTCTCCGGCGCCGAGGTGGCGACGGTGCGCTCGTGGGTGATGCTGGCGATCATGCTCGCCGCCGTGATCGCCGACCGGCGGGCGATCACGCTCCGGAACGTCGCGCTCGCCGCCTGGGTGATCCTGCTCCTCCTGCCGGACAGCGTCCTCTCGGCGAGCTTCCAGATGTCGTTCGCTGCCACCGTGGCGCTGGTCTCCGCGTGGGAGGCGGTGGCAGAGCGGCGGGCGGCGAGCCCAAGCCTCGCCAGCGCCGGCGACGGAGGAGTCCGGCGGCGCGTGCGCGAGGCGGTTTCGGCGGCGGTGCTGACCTCGCTCATCGCGGGCCTCGCGACGCTGCCTTTCGGCATCTACCACTTCCAGCGGGTCGCGCCGCTGACGCTCTTCGCCAACCTCGCGACGGCGCCGATCGTCGGGATCGTCGTCATGCCGGCGGCGCTGGCGACGGTCCTCGCGATGCCGTTCGGCATTGAAGGCCTTCCGCTGACACTGATGGGATACGGGCTCGACTGGATGCGGTGGGTGGCGGGCGAGGCGGCGCGCTGGTCGGCGGGAGCGGGGGGCGTCGCCGCGCCGCCGCTCCTCGCCCTGTTGCTGGTGGTCGCGGGATTCCTGTGGCTGGCGCTCTGGCAGACGCGCTGGCGCCTCGCCGGACTGGCGCCGATCCTCTGCGCGGTGCCGCTGGCGCTGTTCCCGGCTCGCCCGTACGTGCTCGTGGCCGAGGATGGCAGGGCGGCGGCGGTGCGCGGCGCCGACGGGCGGCTGACGATCCTCGGCGGCAAGGGCGCGAGCTTCGAAATCGGCAACTGGCTCCGCGCCGACGCCGACGCCAGGTCGGACCGCGATCCGACGCTGCGCGCCGGGGCAACCTGCGACGGCGAGGCCTGCATCGCGGCCCTGGCGGACGGACGGAAGCTGGCGCTGGTTCTCGAACCGGACGGGCTCGGTGCGGCCTGCGCGGAGGCGAGCGTGGTCGTGACGCGGCTCCGCGCCCCGCGCGACTGCGCGGCGATCGTGGTCGACCGGCACGTGCTGATGCGAGGAGGCGCGGTCGCCCTCTACCGGGTGAGCGGGTCGGATTCGCTGCGATTGGAAACGGCGTATCCGGCGATACGCCGGCCATGGATGCCGCCCGAGTCGCGGTGACGGCCGTTCCGACGTCCAGCAAAAAGAAAACGGGCGGCGCCAGGCGCCGCCCGTTCAATGCTCGAGCCTTGCCGACTATTCGGCGCGGGCGTTGAGGAGCGGCGTAATGTTCCGCACCGTCACGCGCCGGTTCTGACGTTCGGCGCCTTCCGTCGGGATCTTCAGGTACTGCTCGCCGTAGCCCTGCGTCACGAGGTTCTCAGCCGGGACGTTGTAGTAGTAGCTGAGAATCTCGGCGACGGACTCGGCCCGCCGGTCGGACAGCGCGAGGTTCGAGACATCGCTGCCGACCGCGTCGGTGTGGCCCTCGATCAGGTACACCTGCTGCGGATCGCGCGCGATGATCGCCGACATTGCGCGGCCGATCGATGCAAGCTCGTCGACCTGGTCCTGCGGAACGGTCGCCTGACCGGTGTCGAAGGTCACCGTGTCGATGTCGATACGGCGAACCTTGTCGCGCAGCCGCTCGCTCAGCCGGATTTCATCCAGCGAGTAGGGTTGGGTCACCTGTTCGACCGGCGGCGCGATCAGCGTCTGCTCGATCGTGCGCTCGTCCGCGCGACGGCTCTCGACGATGTAGTCGCGGCGCGGGATGTTGAGGACGATCGGCGGCAGGCGCTTGAAGAAGTCGACGACGTCGTTGTCGCGCCGCTTGTCCGGTCCGCGCTTGGTGCTGTCGAAGAGGACGACGATCCGCCCGTCCGGCAGCTTCCGCGAGCGCTTCAGCGTGTTGCCGTCACGGTCGAGGATGACGATCAGCTGCGAGCCGTCCGGCCGGTTGATCGTGGTCACCGTCGTGCCGTCGGGCATGCGGCGGACATCGCCGCGGTCGCCGCGATCGCGATCGCGGAAGAAGCGCGCATTGTCGTCGTGCCGGATGACGAGGTCACCGGTATCATCACGGACGATGACGCGGCCGTCCGGGCTTTTCGGCTCCGGCGCTCCGGTTTTCTCCTTGGAAGCATCGACGATCGGAACCGGATCGTTGGAGACGACCGGCGGCGGCGGCGTGCCGGGAGCGGGGGGCGTGCCCGGTGCCGGCGGATTGGCCGCAACCGGGGGCGTGCCCGGCTCAGCCGGATTGACCGCAACCGGAGGGGTTCCGGGGGCCGGCGGCTTGCCGGCGATCGGCGGCCGGGGCTTGCCGCCCTTCGGCGGCTTGGCGGCGAGCGGCGGGACCGGGGGTGCCGGCTCGGTCGATGCCGAGGGCGGCGGAGCGGGTTCCGCGGGCGCGGCCGGTTCCACCGCGACCGGCGGCGGGGCTGGCTCGGCCGGAGCTGCGGGTTCGACGGCGACCGGCGGCGGAGCGGGTTCCGCAGGCGCGGCTGGTTCCACCGCGACCGGCGGCGGGGCTGGCTCGGCCGGAGCCGCGGGCTCGACCGCGACCGGCGGCGGCGCCGGCTCCGCGGGGGCGGCGGGCTCTGCGGCTACGGGCGGGGGAGCCGGTTCGACCGGCGGAGGCGTGGCGGGCACCGCGACCACGGGCTCGTCGGCGACCGGCGGCAGGCCGGCCTGCTGGCGCAGCTCGTTCAACCGCGCGATCGCATCGCGAAGCGCAGCCTGGGCCTGCTCGACACCCTTGCCGCTCGCCATGGCGCGGCGAAGCGCGGCGCGCGCCTTCTCGACCTGACGCTCGGCGGCCGCGATCTGCTCTTCGAGCGAAGCGGTCTTGGGAGCTGCCTTCGGCGCAGGAGCTTCGGCAGCGGGAGGCGGCGGAGCGGGCTCGGCGGGTTCAGCCGGCGGGGGCGCCGGCTCTGCCGGAGCATCGGTGGCGGGCGGCGCATCCGTCGCCTGCGCGAGCAGGAGCGGCTTCGCGTCGGCGGCTGCGGGACCGGCGAGCAGGGAGAGTGCTGCGCCGGCGAGCAGAATCGATCTGATCGAAGGCATTGAATCGTCCTCGTGTTGCTGGGCCTGACGTCAGAGCCCTTCGGTGATCCCCCTCAGGATCGGCGAATTGGCCGCACGGGTAGCGCGGCGAACCTGAACGCAGGCAAAACGGCGTCCGCGACGCGGAACCGGTAACCGAGGCTTCAACGCGTGGGGGGCGCTATCGTTCCGGACCGGAAGCGATGGGGAGGTCGTCGCGCGCTCCCCATTCGGTCCATGAGCCGTCGTAGAGGCCGGCAGGTTTCACGCCGAGGACATCGAGCGCGAGCGAGAGCGTCGCGGCGTTTACGCCGGAGCCGCAGCTCGTCACGATCGGCTTTGCGAGGTCGACGCCGCCTGCGCGGAAGGAAGCCAGAAGGGCGGCGTCGTCCCTGAGGCGGCCATCCGCAACGAGATCGCCGGAAGGGACGTTGAAGCTTCCGGGCACGCGGCCCGTCTTTACCCACGGCCGCGGTTCGGGTGCGGCGCCCCGAAAGCGCGGGGCCGGGCGTGCGTCGACGAGCTGGAAGGCGCGCAGATCGAGATTGCGGCGGACCGCGTCGAGCGCCACGGCGGCCGCAGGATCGAGACGGGCGCCGAGTTTCTTCGGCGGGCGCTTGACGGGATGGTC
>JADMIO011478643.1_pt1 | contig 90726 bp, 80 predicted proteins | sample 8958161 | NCBI WGS metagenome assembly JADMIO01 (sample SAMN16585339, study PRJNA669376) | soil metagenome | isolation source: Crop rotation soil | place: USA: Cullars Rotation, Alabama | collected 2011
CCGCGACTTCAAGTCACGTGAATTCCAAGCTTCGGATCCCACTGTGCTGGAAAGACAAAGGAAAAGTATCACTGAGAACACAAAGAAAAAAAATCAAATTCAGGTACTGCCGGAATTTTGAACTCTTTGCCATTCTATCCAAATAATTCTATTTTTACTCACTTTAAAAATTGGTGCATATGGTTAAAATCATGATTGTTGATGATGAAACGGATGTGGAGCAGCTCTTCACTCAACGATTCAGGAAAGAACTGCGAACCGGAGAATTCAAATTCCATTTTGCTTTTAACGGCGAGGATGCACTCAGGTATTTGCGCACACTCGATCCGTTTGATCTCGTGCTTGTGCTTTCCGATATTAATATGCCTGGTATGACAGGCCTTGAATTGCTCAGGATCATCCGCACCGAATTTCCGACCCTCAAGGTAATGATGGTAACAGCCTATGGTGATGATCATAACTTTAAACAGGCAACAGAAATCGGCGCCAATGATTTTGTTACCAAACCGGTTGATTTTGTGGCGCTCAAAGAAAAAATTTATAAAATGCAAAACAGCAGTCCGAATTAAACCTGGCTTTGAAAAATAACAGGAAAAATGTATTTTCAACCTTGTAATTAACTTATCCTTTTCATGACAGCAGAAGAACCCGCAAGAATTTTAGTAGTAGATGATGAACCGGATCTGGAGTTGCTCATCAGGCAGCGTTTCCGTCATAAAATCAGGAGCAATGAAATTATATTCGACTTTGCAAACAATGGCGCTGTTGCACTCGATAAGTTGAATGAACGGAATGACTTTGATCTCGTGCTCACTGACATCAATATGCCCGTGATGGATGGGTTAACATTACTCATTAAAATCAAAGAGCAGCAGAAGATGTCGAAAGCTGTTGTGGTATCCGCTTACGGAGATCTTGAAAACATCCGCACAGCCATGAACCGCGGCGCATTTGATTTTATCACCAAGCCCATTGACTTCCAGGATCTCGAGACGACCATTTATAAAACCATCGAAGAACAGCGTCTCATCAGGCAAGGTTTGCAGGCGCGCGCGCAGCTTGGAATTACACTCATAGAAAAAGAACGCGCCGAGCTGGAAAAATTAAAGGCCGAGCAATCCGAAAAATTCAAGCAGCAGTTTCTTGCCAACATGAGTCATGAAATCCGTACCCCGATGAATTCCATCATCGGCATGACGAACCTGCTCGTGAGCTCCGAGCTGGAAGCGCAGCAACGGAAATACCTCAACATCATAAAAAAATCTTCCGAAAACCTGCTCGTCATCATCAACGACATCCTTGACCTGTCAAAGATTGAAGCCGGTAAGATGGAATTTGAAAAAATTGATTTTCTCGTCAGCGATGTCGTCGAAACCGTTTACCATACCGTAAATTTCAAAGCGGAAGAAAAACGATTGATGCTCAATTATGCGATTGATGAAAAAATGCCGACAGCACTGAAAGGTGATCCTGTCCGCCTCAACCAGATCCTCATCAATCTTTCGGGCAATGCAATCAAGTTCACCGAAAAAGGTGCGGTAACCATTTCTGTGAAATGCCTCAACGTGATCAGCAACCAGGCCATCATCGAGTTTTCAGTAAGTGATACGGGAATCGGAATTCCTGAAGATAAGCTGAACACAATTTTTGAAAGCTTCTCACAGGCAAGCAGCGATACCACGCGGAAGTTTGGCGGCACCGGTCTCGGCTTAACCATTTCCAAACAGCTGATCGAGCTGCAGGGAGGAACCATCCATGTTCACAGCGACTTTGGAAAAGGAACTACGTTCAGCTTCAAGATCCCGTATGAAATCGGCAATGCTGAAGCCATCGGCAGAAAAATGATGAACGAGTCGGATGTAAAACCGGAACAGTTAAAAGGAGTGAGGATCCTGTTGGTGGAAGACAACCAGTTCAACCAGATGGTAGCCGTTGATACGCTCGAAGACCTGGTCAAAGGAATTTCAATCGAGATTGCCAACAACGGAGTGGAAGCACTGGAGAAATTAAAAGCAAAGGATTACGATGTGGTATTGATGGATATCCAGATGCCGGAGATGGATGGCTTTGAAACCACGATGCACATCCGGAAAGATTTTCCGTCCCCAAAAAATAAAACAGCCATCCTTGCCATGACAGCCAACGTTACCAAAGATGAAGTGGATAAATGTTTTGAAGCCGGGATGGATGAGTACATTGCAAAACCTTTTGTGCCGCAGGACCTGCTGAATAAGATCGGGCTGATGGCAAAGAAAAATATTCCAGTTTAAATTAAATTTTCATTTTTAAAAAAGACACCCATGAGCAACCGCATCACTGACCTTACTTTCCTGCAATCTTTTACGGGAGGGAACAAGGATAAGATGAATAAATACATCAACATCTTTTTACAAATGTGCCCGGGACAGCTGGATGCCATGAAAAGCTTACTGGCCAGCGCAAATTATGATGCATTGCGTGCCACCGCTCACAGCCTGAAGCCGCAGATCACGTACATGGGAATCAAGCAGGGCGAGGGATTGATAAAAACCATCGAGCAATATGCCGGGGAAAAAACAAATACAGAACAATTGCCCGATCTGCTGAATTCCTTCGATGATGTCTGCAGGAAAGCGATTGTCGAATTGCAGGAAGAGGTGAATAAGGCGACTGCTTAGGGATTTGTTTGAATACAGAATAAAAAAATAGCCGCAGATTCGCAGACCAGTAAGGATTTAATCCATTCCAATCTGCAAATCTGCGGCTAAAATTATGCTACGCGGGTTATGAGTTTCCTGGTATAAAATTCAATCAAAAGTTTTTCTAATTTTAGCGCGACAAAATAAAACACCATGGCTGACTTAAAAACTATTTTCATTGTTGACGATGATCCGATGCAGGCAATGATGCTGCAGGATTATCTCAGCAAATATTCTACATTCGACATTAAAGTTTTTAATTCCGGAGAAGAGTGCATCAGGAATCTTTCGCTCAACCCGCAGGTTGTTTTTCTCGATTACAATTTTGATAAAATCGGGAAAGACGCGATGAACGGAACAGAAATTCTGAAAGAAATAAAAGCGCTAAAACCTGAAACGGAAGTCGTCATGTTCAGCGGCCAGGATAAAATTGAAGTGGCCGTCAACTCCATGAAATACGGGGCGTTCGACTACATCGTAAAAAGTGAAAGCGCTTTTCACCGTTCAGAAAATGTCATCTTCAACATCATCAAGCGGATGAAACTGCAGGGCGAAGCAAAGCTCTACAAAAAGCTCACGCTTGTTTTCGCCATTGCCTTTGCTGTTGCCATCGTTGCCGTTATCATCCTTTACAAAGCCGGAAAGATTACCGATAACCCGGGATGGTTTTAATCAGCCGATGCGATAATTAGCTGATTTGATGATTGTGTTCGCTGCACTATTTCTTTTGTCATGCCGAACTTGTTTCGGCATCTCTTAATTCTCAGCTTGTCGAGATCAGAAAAGATACTCTCTCTCCTTCTGTAAACTCCCGTCCCGCTTTGCGCTGCGCTTCAATCGGGTTTAGAAACTGGCGTTGCCGCTATTAATAAATTGAACAACCCTTATTGTAACCTTGAAGAGGTTTGGATTCAAATCCATTTTAAAGACTACGCTGAACGGTAGATTGAGGGTAATTAGTTTTTTACAATTTTCAATCGCTGTAGTTTCTCTTCATTCCTTAGTTCAATAATGTAAATTCCCTTCCCCAAATTTTTTCCGGCAATTGTATTTTCAGTTATATTGTTGATTGCTTCCATTTCTCTTCCCATCATATCATAAACAGAAAGGTTGATGATTTCGTATGAGGAGTTGTAAATGCGGAATGAGAATCCATCTTCAAAAGGATTAGGAAAAACAGAAACAATAGGTTGCTGACTTAATTCTTGAACATTTGTTATTGCTGTTGTATCTTCAAAGTTAATAATCCAATAGTCATCACCTCCATTTGAAGGTTCACTTTTATATCCGCCAATGCCAGCAGGTGTCGTACCAAAAAACAAAAAAGAATTATCGGTTCCCTGCAAACCAAAACCTCCCTCGTCATGTCCGGTTGTGAATAATGTTTTATCCCAGATTTTAGTTCCATCTGATTTGATTTTAATTGCCCACATTTGTTCTTCCCCTAAATTATTTTCAGTTTTAGAACAGTTTGCCTGAGAGTATGACCTGCCTGTTAGCAAAATGCAATTATCATTTGTTATAGCAATAGAGCCAGACTCCTCAACATTACTTGAACCATAATCCTTATCCCAAATAATGTTTCCAGAATTATCTATAGTGACTACCCAAAAATCAGAGAAATTCGTACCACAAGTAGCCTGAGTTTTATTCCCTGAAATACCTGATCTGGAATCACCAAAAAGGATGTACGTTGAATCATTCATTCCAATTGCGGATGAGAGTTGCTCGAAATTAGAACCTCCATAAATTTTATCCCATATCTTATTTCCCACTGAATCAATTTTGATTACCCACATATCAGTTTGCCCAAAAGAGGCTTGGCTTTTATCCCCAGATTCATCTGACCATGACCATCCACACAGTAAAAAACCGGAATCATTTATCGGAACGACGGAAAGAAGAGCATCTATTTGTGATCCTCCAAAAGTCTTATCCCAAATCCTGTTTCCTAAACTATCTATTTTTATGATCCAATAATCATAATTTCCACGACATGAATCGGATTTATCAAATCCAACATCAGATTCTGAAACGCCGGCCATCAGAATATTTCCATCATTTGTTTGAATCATCGAAAAACATTGATCTGATAAATTCCCTCCATAATTTTTATCCCAGATTTTGTTTCCGTTTTTGTCAATCTTAACTAACCAAAAATCGCTGGAACCATAATTATAACAGTTCTTATCTCCGGAAGAATCGGATTGAGATGACCCTGCAATAAAGTATGCTGAAGGAGTCTCCATCATTGCGCCAATTGCATCTTCTTCAGCTCCTCCGAATGTTTTGTCCCACTGCTTAACACCGACTGAATCTGTCTTTATGATCCAGTAATCCCAATTACCTCGACACGAATCAGATTTGTCCCCGGAAATTCCAGAAATAGAAGATCCTCCTAATAAATAGCCCTTATCTGAAGTTTGTATTAACACTTTAGAATCATCATGACTTAGTCCACCATAACTAAAATCCCATTTCTTTATCAAAGGACTAGATGCCAAAGCATGGTTAAAGAATAACAAGTAAAGAAATAATTTAAATAATTTTTTTTTCATGATTTCAAATTATTCGTACTACAAAATATATTCTTAATCAATATCAAACCTACAAAACTTTTCTTTAATAGTGTATGGCTTGAACACCTATGAACCAATTACCTCAATTCTCTTAATTACCTAAATACCTACATTTGCCGAATACAACTACCACCAATGACCAACTATAAATTCGGCACCAGAGCCATTCATGCAGGCCAGGAGCCTGACCCGGCAACAGGAGCCATCATGACCCCGATTTATCAAACTTCCACGTATGTGCAGGAGAGCCCGGGCAAGCATAAAGGATATGCATATGCACGAGGAAAGAATCCGACACGCATTGCACTGGAGAAATGCATCGCTTCGCTGGAAAATGCAAAACATGGTTTGTGTTTCAGCAGCGGCATGGGAGCAACAGATGCCATCATCAAACTGCTTCGCCCCGGCGATGAAGTGATTGCTACCGATGATTTGTATGGCGGTTCGTACCGGATGTTTACAAAAGTGTTTTCCAATTATGGAATTACTTTTCATTTCGTGAATATGGATAGCGCAGCAAGCATCAGCAGGCACATCAATGAAAAAACAAAAATGCTGTGGGTGGAAACCCCTACCAACCCGATGATGAAGATCATTGATCTGAAGATGTGTGCAGATCTTTCTTCAAAACATAAGCTGTTGCTTGCAGTAGACAACACATTTGCTTCCCCGTATTTACAAACTCCGCTTGATCTCGGCGCACACATTGTTGTCCATTCAGTAACAAAATACATTGGCGGACATTCTGATCTTGTGATGGGAGCAACCTGCACCAACGATGATTCACTCCAGGAGCAGCTTGCATTCATTGCTAACTCCTGTGGTGCAACGCCGGGACCGATGGACAGCTTTCTTGCGTTACGCGGAATCAAAACGCTTCACCTGCGCATGGAACGTCATTGCAGCAACGGCAAAGCGATTGCAAACTTTTTAAAATCGCATCCGAAAGTTGATAAAGTTCACTGGCCCGGCTTTCCTGATCATCCCGGTCATGCTATTGCAAAAAAACAGATGAAGGATTTCGGCGGCATGATTTCATTTACGCTGAAAGGCAATTCCATGGAAGAAGCATTCCGCATGGCATCCCGCACAAAAGTATTTTCACTGGCGGAATCGTTGGGTGGTGTGGAATCCCTGATCGGCCACCCTGCATCCATGACGCATGCATCCATTCCGAAAGATGTGCGTGAAAAAACAGGGGTGGTGGATTCTCTACTCCGGTTGAGCATCGGTATCGAAGATGCAGAAGACCTGGTTGCCGACCTGAACCAAGCCATAGGCTGATTGTCAGCCATCCGTCATTCTTTACAGCAAGTGCCTGGTCTTAACCTTAAAGAGTCAAAATATCTTTTATATTTGTCACAATCAATAATCCGTAACCGTAATTAGACCAATCATGAAAAAATTTTACCTGTTCCTCGTAGTTGCTTTGACCGGATTTTCATCGCTCTTTGCACAGGAAAGAAAAGCCTGCGGTACCGATGAAGCCAATCGCAAGGCTCTTTTGGATCATCCTGAGTTTCTCCAGCAACAGCAGGAACTTGAAGAGTTCACTCAAAACTATATACAAAATCATCAATCGCAGTCTCGCGTCGGTGGACCGACCTATATAATTCCTGTTGTATTCCACATCATACACAATTATGGTGGAGAGAATATCAGCGATGCACAGGTGCTTGATGCGATGAGAGTGATCAATGAAGATTACAATGCCCAAAACGATACATCGGTTGTGATTCCCGAGTTCAAACCCCTTGTGGCAAATTGTGGTTTTGAGTTTCGTCTCGCCACCATTGATCCGAATGGTAATTGTACAAATGGGATTGACCGTATTGCATCTTTCCTGACTGATATTGGAACGGATACAGCGAAATTTAATCCGTGGCCGCAAAATAAATATTTGAATATCTGGGTGGTTAATAAAATGGGCGCTTCCCACGATGGTGCTGCTGCATATGCTTATGCTCCCGGCGCCTCGCCAACTACGCTGCGTGGCTCAGCCGATGGTGTGATCGCTTTGGCTTCTTATGTAGGAAGCATCGGGGTCAGCTCTCCTGATCACGCTTTTACGCTGCCTCATGAAATTGGACATTGTTTGAATCTCCGTCATACATGGGGAGCCACAAATCAACCGGGTGTGAATTGCACCGGTGATGATCTGGTAGGCGACACGCCGCCCACGCAGGGTTCTTCTCCTGTCGGAACCTGTAACCTGGGGCTCTCTATCTGCAATCCGCCTGTCATAGAGAATGTGCAAAACTACATGGATTATTCTTACTGTAATGCCATGTTTACGCTCGGCCAGAAAGCGAGAATGGTTGCCTGCCTGAATTCTTCTGTTGGTGGTCGCAATAATTTATGGACGACAGCAAACCTGATTGCAACAGGAACGGATGGATCTCCTGTACAGGTGTGCGCTCCGAGAGCAGATTTCTATCCTCTCCGGGAACACATTTGCAGCGGTGATTCCGTCACGTTCGTGGCAACCTGTTTCAATACCGATACCATAACGAGCTACCTGTGGTCTTTCCCTGGCGGAAGTCCTTCTTCTTCCACGTTGCAAAATCCTTCCGTGATGTACGGTGCACCCGGTCCTTATAATGTTTCGCTTACAGCAACGAACCAGTACGGCTCAGGATCCATAACAAAAGATACTGTTTTCTATGTGTCGGAAGGGCCTGCATTCACTCCTCCTTATTTTAATGACTTTGAATCTTCAACCAATTTTCCCGGGCCGGGAGGATATGTGGTAAATGATTCCGGTTTCACATGGCAGCGTATCACGACAGTAGGATATTCAGGCACAGCATGTCTCAAGATGCCGAACTATAACACGCACCAGTCAGAATATGTTGATAGCTGGATAACTCCTTCCATCAACATGACGGGTTACGGAGCGACCCAGTTTACATTCAGAATGGCATATGCCCGTTTCAATAATAATAAATCGGATAAGCTCACTATATCCATTTCAATTGACTGCGGAAAAACATGGACCATCCGTAAAACCCTTGCCGGATCAGGGCTTGCGACCACTACAAACGTGTTAAACTTTGTACCTTCTTCCACCAGCCAGTGGGCACTTGAGACAGTTTCCCTGCTTAGTGCGTTCTGGGGTAAACCCGATGTGCGGTTCAAATTTGAATTTACAAGCGATGGAGACAATAACCTGTACATCGATGATATCAATATTACAGCAACACCAACAGGTATCGAAGAGCCTGGTGCTTCTCCGCTCAGTTTTGAAATATTTCCGAATCCATCCAATGATGTCTTCAACGTTTCTTTTGATCTTCTGAAGTCAGAAAAAACCGAAGTAAAAATAACCGATATGATTGGCAGGGAAATTAAAACGGTCGTTGAGGATTTTCTATCTGCCGGAGAACATGAATATGTTGTTCCTGCACGTGATCTCAGCAAAGGAATTTATCTTGTTACCCTCAAAGCAGGTGAATCAACAACCGTTAAAAGGTTGATGATCCAGTAATCATTTTAAGAACGGTTTTATTCTGTCATCTCCATCTGTTATGAAAGGACATCGTATTGCCTTTGGCTTGTTCATGGGAATGTTTTTCCTTTCGGTGCATTCTTTTGCACAGCATGAAAAACATTGTTACACCACGGAAATATATCACAAGCTTGTAAAGGATCACCCGGAAATAGCAAGCCGCCGGGATGCATTGGAAAAATACACACGTTCGTATAAAGATGCCTCCACCGCCGGCCAGGTCTACATCATTCCCATCGTTTTCCATATTATTCATAACAACGGGGGAGAAAATATTTCCGATACACAGGTAGAAGACCAGGTAAGAATCCTGAATGATGATTACCGGAAAAGAAGCTATGACACAGCATCCATCATCGACGCTTTTAAACCCATTGCTGCCGACTGTAAAATAGAATTTCGCCTTGCTACCATTGATCCGAACGGAAATTGTACAAATGGAATCGAGCACATCGTCTCTCCGCTTACCAACAACGCCGATGACAATGCCAAGCTTGATCCATGGCCTGGTGATCAGTACCTGAATGTATGGACGGTTGCTTCGCTTGCATTTGAAGGTGCTGCTGCATATGCATATTACCCGGGCACAGCTCCGTCGGGTGCTGATGGAGTAATCATGCTGAGCAGTTATGTAGGTAGCATAGGCAGCAGCGTCCTTTCACAGTCGCGCGTGCTCACTCACGAAGTTGGTCATTACCTGAATCTTTCGCATGTGTGGGGAGATACGAACGATCCCGGTGTCGCCTGCGGAGATGATAATGTTTTTGATACGCCGGTAACGAGGGGTTGGGCTTCGTGTAATATCAATGGAGCAACCTGCGGAAACTTAGTTGATAATGTGCAGAATTACATGGAGTATTCTTACTGCTGCAAAATGTTTACAGAAGGACAAGGAACGAGAATGAGGGCAGCGTTGAATTCCCCTGTTGGAGGAAGAGACAATTTGTGGAGCTCTTCCAATCTTGTTTTAACGGGCACGGACGGTTCTGCAACACAGGTTTGTGTCCCTGTTGCTGATTTCAATTCCCGTTACCAGACTTATTGCGCAGGCAACTTTGTTCAGTTCAATGATCTTTCCTGGAATGCACATCCGACTTCCTGGAATTGGAATTTCCCCGGCGGCAACCCATCTTCCTCTCCTGATTCCGCACCGGTCATTCAATACAACACGCCCGGAGTTTATAATGTATCGCTCACTTCCGGGAATACTACAGGATCAAACTCCGTGACAAAAAATATGTATATCAGGATAAACGGAACGGTTACTCAACCGGTTCCTTTTACTGAAAGCTTTGAATCACCGGCGAGCTTTCCCGGAACGGATGGATACATTTTAAATCCGGACGGCGGAAATGCCTGGCAGCGCGTCACCAATGCAGGAAGTACAGGAACTGCCTCGATCATGATCAACAATTTTTCAGGCAATCCGACGGGAATGATTGATGAATACGTTTCAGTACCTGTCGGGCTTACCAACATCGCCTCTCCTCACCTGACATTTAAAGTTGCGTATGCGCAACGCAACAGCTCAAGCAACGATGTGCTAAAAGTATATGAGAGCATCGATTGCGGCCAGACCTGGGTCCTGAGATATACTAAATCCGGAAGCACGCTTGCCACAGCGGGTATTAGTCCGGGTAATTTTATTCCGGATCCATCGCAATGGCGATTGGAAAATGTCAATGTTCCTTTTTCAAACCATCAGAATGTCCGCTTCAAATTTCAAAACATCAGCGGATCGGGCAACAACATTTACATTGACGACATAAATGTTACAGGTACAGCAACAGGTATAGAAAATGTTTTTGCGTCAGCGCTTCATTTTGAAATATTCCCCAATCCTTCCAGTACTTTTTCCAATATCTCTTTTAGTCTGCTGAAATCAGAAAAAACGGAGGTTAAGATTACCGATATAACGGGAAGAGAAATTAAAATGATTGTTAAAGATTTTCTGCCAGCGGGGATTTATGAATATGTAACCGATATGCAGGATTTTAGCAAGGGAATTTATTTTATCAATTTAAAGGCAGGCGAATTATCAATAATTAAAAAGCTTGTCGTTCAATAGTTTTTTTCTAACAAAACCAGCGTCGTAAAACATCTCCGGAAAGGCATTAAAAATTACCCTCGATTGCCCTCTTGTTATTTGTCAGATAAGCCGAAACTATTACCTTTGCGCCCTCATTAAAAAAACGCACTGGAATAACCGATGTACCTGATTTCGCGCTTAAAAATCTCAACTCTTAAAGTCCTCTTATTTTCTGTTATTTTTTCACTTTTCTCAGCAACTCTTCTTGCTGAAGGATCAGAAACGGGAGAAAAAAAGTTCAATGCCGGTGAATTAATAGGAGGCCACATTACCGATGCACATGAGTGGCACATAGCCGGTCACCTGGCTTTACCGCTTCCTGTCATTCTTTATACCCCGGGCAAAGGAATTTCCACAGCGATGTTCAGCAAGCTGGAAGAAGGAGAAATGGAAGGATTTAAGATGGATGAGAAACACAACATTGTTTCAACAGACGGCAGCAAATTTTACGATTTATCAATTACTAAAAACGTACTCTCTCTTTTTATCAGCATCTTCCTGATGCTGCTCATTTTTTTATCCATTGCAAAATCTTACAAACGCAGGGAAGGACAGGCTCCGAAAGGATTGCAGTCTGCACTTGAACCCATCATTCTTTTTATCCGTGACGATGTGGCCAAAGCCAGCATCGGTGAAAAGAAATACAAGAAGTACATGCCGTTTTTGCTCACAGTTTTCTTTTTCATCTGGATCAATAACATGCTTGGCATCTTCCCGTTTTTCCCGGGCGGAGCCAATCTCACCGGCAACATTGCTGTAACCATGACGTTGGCGATTATTACTTTTATCATCACCAGCTTCAGTGCAAAGAAAACGTATTGGCGACATGTGTTTGCCATGCCCGGGGTTCCTGTTGGAGTGCTTGTATTGCTTACGCCCATCGAAATTCTCGGTGTTTTTCTTCGCCCGTTTGTTCTGATGATACGACTTTTTGCCAACATGCTGGCAGGTCACATCATTGCCTTGTCATTCTTCTCATTGATCTTCATCTTCGGTGAAATGAGCCTGGGGGTTGGTTACGGAGTAGCCATCTTCTCACTTGCCTTCACCATCTTCATGACCCTGCTTGAATTGCTTGTTGCATTCCTGCAGGCATACGTATTCACACTTCTGTCTGCGATCTATTTCGGTGCAGCCGTCGAAGAACATCACCATGATCATCCTCCAACGGATGCGCATGTTGAAGAAGCAGCAATCATTTAATAAAAATAATCGGTGTAATCGTTTTATAATCGCCCTAATCCATAGAATTCAGTTTAACCCTTAATAAATAAATACAATTATGTTACTATCTATGTTACTTGATGCTACAGTTTCAGGAGTGAATGTCGGAATCGGTTACGGTCTGGCAGGCATGGGCGCTGGCCTTGCTGCGATTGGTGCAGGTATCGGAATCGGCCGTATCGGAGGTTCTGCACTTGAATCAATTGCGCGTCAGCCTGAAGCAATGGGCGACATCCGTGCTAACATGATCCTTACCGCTGCTCTCGTTGAAGGTGCTGCCTTCTTCGCAATGGTAATCGGTCTGCTCGTTATCTTCTTAAAGTAAACGGGAGCACCTGTCTGCCGACAGGCAGGCAAGGAAGTGCATCGTAACGGTTGGTTGCGATGCGCTTCTTTTAATTATTTCGGATTGCGAATTAATCCGAAATCTAAAATCCGAAATTCGCAATAGTAAAATCAAAGACTAAACAACTAATTGAAATAAAGTAATGGAAAAACTCATTCAACCCGAAATAGGTCTCATCTTCTGGATGACGCTGTCGTTTTTGATCGTGATGTTCATCCTGAAAAAATTTGCATGGAAGCCGATTCTGAAAGCATTGAGCGACCGTGAAGAGAACATTGAGGAAGCGCTCAACACAGCCAGGAAAGCAAAAGAAGAAATGATTGCGCTGAAGTCTGACAATGAGCGGCTGCTGAACGAAGCCCGTGCTGAACGTGACACGATGCTGAAGGAGGCGCGCGACACAAAAGATTCCATCATTGCAGAAGCGAAAGGAAAAGCGCAGGCAGAAGCAAACAAGATCATGTCATCAGCACGCGAAGCGATCAACAACGAAAAAATGGCTGCCATTACTGAACTTAAAAACCAGGTTGCAAAAATGAGCATTGAAATCGCTGAAAAAATTCTTCGCCATGAATTAAGTAATGACGAAAAACAAAAAGCACTGGTAGAGAATTTACTGAGAGATATTTCACTGAACTAAGAATGCTAATGGTTAAATTGTTAAATAGTTATTAGTGCCTCCAACAATTCAACCATTAAGCCATTTAACAATTAGTCTGATACAATGATAGAGACCAAAGTTGCCAAACGATACGCAAAGTCATTAATCGACCTGTCACGGGAAACCGGGGTGATTGATGCTGTGGGAGCAGATATGAAACTGTTCGTAGCTGTTTGTGAACAGAACCGCGACCTCTCATTGCTTCTTGCAAATCCAATCATTCATGCCGACAAGAAATTAAATATCCTGAAAAAAGTTTTTGATGGCAAGATGAATACGCTTTCAATTTCTTTTTTCGACATCATCACCCGCAAAGGTCGTGAGGCTTACCTCGAAGGAATTGCAAAAGAATTTGTTCAGCGGTATAAAAACTACAAAGGCATCCAGACCGCTGTCATCACTTCGGCAGTCGGCCTTGATGATAAGCTTAGGAGCGAGGTGTACCGTCTTGTGAAAGAAAGCGTGAAATCAGAAGTGGAATTAATTGAGAAAGTGGACAAGAATCTCATAGGAGGTTTTGTATTGAGAATGGACGATAAGCAGTATGATGCAAGCATTGCAAGCGAGCTGAGGAAGCTGACAAAGGAGTTTGCGGGCAATCCGTATGTAAGGAAGAACTAAAAACAATTGCGGATTTCGGATTGTTGATTGCGAATTAATCCGAAATCTAAAATCCGCAATTCGAAATTGAAAAATTGTAGCACTAATATTTAAATAGAAAATAAAATGGCAGAAGTTAGACCCGATGAAGTATCAGCGATCCTGCGTCAGCAGCTCGCAGGCTTCAAAACAGAAACAGAACTAGAAGAAGTAGGAACCGTGTTGCAAGTCGGAGACGGTATTGCCCGTATCTATGGCTTAACTAAAGTTCAGGCCGGTGAGCTGATCGAATTTGAAACAGGATTAAGAGGAATCGTTCTTAACCTTGAAGAAGACAACATCGGAGCTGTACTGCTCGGTTCATCCAATGATATCAAAGAAGGTGACGTGGTAAAACGTACCGGCAAAATCGGTTCCATTCGTGTTGGCGAAGGAATGCTTGGCCGTGTGGTGGATACACTTGGAAAACCGATTGACGGTAAAGGTCCGATTGCAGGAGAAACCTATGAAATGCCTCTTGAGCGTAAAGCTCCGGGAGTAATCTTCCGTCAGCCCGTCACGGAGCCGTTACAAACCGGAATCAAAGCGGTGGACGCCATGATTCCGATCGGCCGCGGCCAGCGTGAGCTGGTGATCGGCGACCGCCAGACAGGAAAGACAGCGGTTTGCATTGATACCATCATCAACCAGAAAGAATTTTATGAAGCCGGCAAACCGGTGTTTTGTATTTATGTTGCCGTGGGTCAGAAAGGATCAACCGTTGCGCAGATTGTAAAAACATTGACAGAAAACGGTGCGATGCCTTATACTGTAATTGTTACAGCAACGGCTTCTGATCCTGCACCGATGCAGTTTTTCGCCCCGATGGCGGGTGCAGCAATCGGTGAGTTCTTCCGCGACACAGGTCGTCCTGCATTAATTGTATATGATGATCTTTCAAAACAAGCAGTTGCTTACCGCGAAGTTTCTCTTTTATTGAGAAGGCCTCCGGGACGTGAAGCATATCCGGGTGATGTATTTTATCTTCACTCACGTCTGCTTGAACGCGCTGCAAAAATTATCAACTCCGATGAGATTGCGAAGAACATGAACGATCTTCCTGATACCATCAAGCATCTTGTAAAAGGCGGTGGATCTCTTACTGCACTTCCGATTATCGAAACGCAAGCCGGTGACGTGTCAGCATACATTCCGACAAACGTAATTTCGATTACTGACGGACAGATTTTCCTTGAAGCAAATCTCTTCAACGCAGGTGTTCGTCCGGCCATCAACGTAGGTATTTCCGTTTCACGTGTGGGTGGTAATGCACAGATCAAAGCGATGAAAAAAATTGCGGGAACCTTGAAGCTTGACCAAGCGCAGTACCGTGAGCTGGAAGCGTTTTCAAAATTCGGTTCTGATTTAGATGCTTCAACCAAAGCTGTTCTCGACAAGGGTTCTCGTAACGTGGAAATCCTGAAGCAGCTTCAGTATTCACCGATGCGTGTTGAACAGCAGATTGCCATCATCTATCTCGGAACAAAAGGATTATTGAGAGATGTACCTGTGAAAAGAGTAAAAGAGTTTGAAGCAGAATACCTCAACCTGCTCGAGGCACAAAATAAAGCCACACTTGATACGCTGAAGAAAGGTGTTATTGATGACAGCGTAACTGCTACGCTTGAAAAAACGGCAAGCTCATTAATACCGAAGTACAAAAGTTAATTAGCTGATGTGATAATTAGCAGATTGGCTAATGAAAGGATCAATCATCGGCTACTTAGCTAATTGACGAATTATCAAATTTAAAAATGGCAAACTTAAAAGAAGTCAGAAACCGGATATCCTCTGTTATCTCAACGCAGCAAATCACCAAGGCGATGAAGATGGTGAGTGCTTCAAAGCTGAGACGTGCGCAGGACGCCATCATACAGATGCGTCCTTACGCAGCAAAGCTTCGCGAGATCATGGAAAATATTTCTTCCACGCTTGATAGCAGCGCAGGTGGCGCGTATGCTACAGTTCGCCCGGTGAAAAAAGTGCTGATCGTTGCGATCAATTCGAACCGCGGATTGTGCGGCGGTTTCAATGCAAACATTGTGCGTACCATCAACCGTCTTCTGCGTGAACAATATGCTTCGCAGGCAAAAGAAGGAAATGTTAAAGTGCTTTGCATCGGGAAAAAGGCTTCTGATTTTTTCTCGAAGAATGCAAATTTATATGCCGGCAATCACAACGAGATTTATAACCAGCTGAACTTCGACAATGCTTCTGTAATCGCTGAAAAATTGATGAAGGAGTTTGCAGAAGGTGGATACGATAAAATTGAAATCGTTTATAACCAGTTCAAGAATGCTGCAGTACAGTACGTGCAGGTTGAACAATTACTGCCGATCACTCCTCCTGAGAAAAAAGAAGGGAAATCAAAGCAGGTGAATGATTACATTTTCGAACCGAATAAAGAAGAGCTGGTATTGCAATTGATTCCGAAAGCCATCAAGATTCAGCTTTACAAAGCACTGTTGGATTCAAATGCTTCTGAACATGGAGCACGGATGACAGCCATGAGCAAAGCCACCGACAATGCAGGTGACTTGTTGCGCGATCTCCGCCTCTCCTACAACAAAGCACGCCAGGCAGCTATCACCGGGGAAATCCTGGAGATTGTTGCAGGAGCGGAAGCGTTGAATGGTTAAGCCTCACCCCAACCCTCTGCAAAGGAGAGGGATAAGCCGCCTCCCTCATTTCTGAAGGAGGCGTTTTTTTGTCTGCAATCCTGAACACAGCAACCTAACAACTAAGCAACTCTAAACTTAACAATCTCGGGCTCTGAATTCCTGGCTCCCGGCTAAATATTACTTTTGATCAAAATTTCTACCGATGGACATTACGCTTAAAAGTGTTTTAACTGTTTCCACGATTCTGTTTGCAGTGATCGATGTAGTTGGCTCCATTCCGATTATACTTTCCGTGCGTCAGCGTGTTGGCACCATTCATCCTGAAAAAGCAACATTGGTTTCACTGCTTATCATGATCGTGTTTTTATTCGTGGGAGAAAATATTTTAAATTTTCTCGGCGTGGATGTTTCCTCGTTTGCTATCGCAGGCTCACTGGTACTTTTTTTCCTGGCGCTGGAGATGACGTTGGGAATTAAATTATACAAGGACGAATTGCCTGAAACGGCTTCCGTTATCCCGATTGCATTTCCGTTGATTGCAGGAACAGGAACCATGACGACATTGCTTTCACTTCGATCCACCTACAATGTTGAAACCATCATCATTGGAATTTTATTAAATATCATTTTGGTTTACCTCGTATTAAAAAATCTCGCCTTCCTCGAAAAGCTTTTGGGTCCGGGAGGAATTAATATCGTGAGAAAAGTTTTCGGAATTATATTGCTTGCCATTGCCATTAAATTATTCCGATCCAATCTACACGTTTAAAGAATTGCCATTTGAATTTTCTTTGTGTCCTTTGTGAAAAACTTTGTGTTCTTTGTGGTTAATCTTTCTAATTTTTTACCACAAAGAACACAAAGGAAATACCACACGAAGAACACAAAGGTCACATCAAGATATTTTTCAATATTCGTATATTCGTAATTAATTCCCATGAAATTTCAAAAGCACATTTTTATCTGCACCAATGAACGCAATGATCCAAACCGCAGATCATGTGGCGAAGCATGCGGAATGGAATTGGTAAAAGCATTTAAGAAAGCATTAAACGATAAAGGCCTGAAGGGAAAAATGCGCGCCCAGCGCTCAGGCTGCCTCGATGCCTGTGACTTCGGCCCTTCCATGGTTGTCTATCCTGAAGGAATATATTACGGCGGAGTGCAGCTAAGTGATGTCGATGAAATCGTGAATGAACACCTGCTCAACAATCGACCTGTTGAGAGGTTGATTACCGATTTTAGTAAGGTGAAGAATTCTGAGGAATAGTTTATTAGTTTGGCATTCGACAATATGTTAGCTGTAAATTTTTATGACTTTTAAAGTTAAGTTAGTTTCTCAAATCAATGCTATAGCTTTATTGGTAATTCTATTGAGCGTTTTCTTAGCCGAAAATATTATATTTAACTCTGGTGGTTTTCACAATGAGCTATTGTCCATACTATCTATTTTTTTTTATTTCCTTATTGCGTACTTTTTATGGCAGAAATTCGTAATAGGAATTTGCATATGGACCATCGATAGCCATCAAATTTCTATTTCGTGGTTGAAGAAATTTTCATTTACAAGCGGAAAGGATTTAAATATTACATGGGATGAAATTGAAAGTATCTCAAAAGGAATAGATCCTCAATACTACAATTTAAGAATTAAGCTAACATCTGGGGAAAAAATCGTTTTCTATCATGACTACTTAACAACTAAAGATGATTTTCAACAATTAATCGAATCACTTAATCAAACATTCAAAAAAATTGCCATTAAAAAATAAATTTACGTTACGCATCAGGGAAGCCCCGAGATTAGTTTCTTGAATTTAAACTCGCGCAAAATCAAAAATAATTTTCTAATTTGGCTTTTAAAAAGAGATAATAAAAACCATGTCAACTAACACCGTAAAATTACACAGGGTTCTTAAAGCAATTCCCGAAAAAGTATACCGTGCCTTTACAGAGGCGAATGCCATGTCATTCTGGTTGCCACCGTATGGCTTTCTATGTGTTGTTCATCAAATGGATGTAAAAGTTGGTGGCAGCTATAAAATGTCCTTCATCAATTTTTCAACCGGCAACGGGCATTCCTTCGGCGGAAATTTCCTGGAGATCAAGCCCAATGAATTTATAAAACATACCGATAAATTTGATGATCCGAATTTGCCCGGGGAAATGATTACTTCAATCAGTTTGAAGAGAGTTTCCTGCGGAACAGAACTGAATGTTACCCAGGAAGGCATTCCTGAAATGATACCGGCAGAAATGTGCTACCTCGGCTGGCAGGAATCGTTGGAGAAGCTGGCAAAATTAGTTGAACCGGAAATCCCGGATGCACCAATGAACCAATAAACCGGTGAACCATCCAATTGAAAAGTACAGGAACGACCTGGAGATTATCCGTCTTACAGCAGAACAAGTCATTAAAGATTTTGAAATATTCGGACAGGAAATAAAATTCAGCGGGAATGAATTGACAGCATACGAAGAATTAAAAAACCAGCTGGCTCCGTTGCTCCTGAAGCTTTACCAGAATAATTCTTCCACATTTCAATCGCTTCTTTACAGGGTTGATATCAGCGAAAAAAAATTCCGCGAACTTCTTGAACAATCAACAACAGGAAACTTTTCAGCACAACTGGCAGAAGCCGTCATTCAACGCGAGTTCCAGAAAGTGCTAACCAGGAAGTTCTTCTCATAAAAAAGTCGCCCGGGAAACCGGGCGACGAAACTAAGAACTTTGAACTAAGAACTCCTAACTGATTAGTGATCTTCATTCTTCTTATACTCTTCCGCTAGCTTTTTCTGAATTTCTCCGGGCACTGTTGCATACTCGGCAAACTTTCCGGTGTAATTTCCGCGGCCTTGTGTAATGCTTCGCAGAGAAGTGGAATATTTATCCAGCTCTGCGAGCGGAGTACGGGCTTTTATAACCTGGTAATGTCCTTTTGAATCCATGCCGAGAATGATCGAACGCCTCGATTGCAGATCCGTTACAACATCACCCATCAGTTCTTCCGGAACAAGAATTTCGATTTCATAAATCGGCTCGAGAATTTTCGGATCAGCCTGCTGGAACGCTTCTTTGAAAGCCATCATACCTGCAATCTTAAAACTGATATCGTTTGAATCTACCGGGTGCATTTTTCCGTCATACACAATCACCCGCACATCACGTACAAACGATCCGGTAATCGGGCCTTCCTGCATTTTCTCCATCACACCTTTCTGAATGGAAGGAATAAAGCGCTGATCAATTACTCCGCCAACAATGCAATTATAGAAAACCAATTTGCCTCCCCACTGAAGTTCGATCACTTCCTTATCCCGGATGCTTACTCCTGTCGGCTCAGCCATGCCTTCGTAATACGGCTCGATTTTCATATAAACCTCTCCGAACTGCCCCGCACCGCCGCTTTGCTTCTTATGCCTGTAGTTTGCCATGGAGGGTTTCTGAATTGTTTCGCGATAGGGAATGCGAGGTTTGATAAATTCAACTTCGAGATGGTAAATATGATTTAATCTCCACTTTGTGATGGCAAGATGCAATTCGCCCTGCGCAGATAAAATAATCTGCTTCAGCTCGCGTGAATATTCAATGTTGATCGTGGGATCTTCCAGGTGAATTTCTGCAAGTACGGATCCCAGCTTTTCATCATCTGCTTTATTTTTTGCGATGATGGCTGTGCGTAGACGCGCTTCAGGGAAATGGATTTTTTCGAATTCAATTTCTTTTCCCGGCGCACAAAGAGACTGGTTACTTTGTGTGTCTTTCAGCTTCAACGTTGCACCAATGTCTCCAGCAACAAATTTATCAACCTGGTTCCTGTTCTTGCCATCCATGATGAACAACTGGTTAAGCCGTTCAGTGGCGCGTGTTACCGGATTGTACAAATCCATTCCTGCTTTCACCTCACCGCTCATTACTTTAAAGAAAGAAAGTTTTCCAAGGTGGGGCTCAATCAATGTTTTAAAAACAAAAATGGCAGGCGTTCCTTTGGGATCACAGGCCAATTCCTGTCCGTTCACCAATTTCTCTTTGAACTGATCGGTAGCGCTCGGAGCGACGTTGTCGATGAAGCCCATCAATCTTCCGCTGCCCATATCCTTTTTTGCAGAAAGACAAAATACAGGATACACATCGTGATGCAACATGCCGAGCTTCAATCCTTCACGCAGCTCATCTTCGTCGAGCGATCCCTTCTCGAAAAACTTTTCCATCAGCTTCTCATCATTCTCTGCCGCTTTCTCCACCAGCTCGTTGTGCAGCTGGTTTGCTTTGTCCTGCTCCTCTGCGGGAATTGGAAGCTTTTGTGGCTTGCCTCCCTGCGCAGAAAATTTATACATGGTCATCTTGAGCAAGTCTATGATACTATCGAAGCCTTCGCCGGTATTCACAGGATATTGCATCACCGTAATCGCTTTTCCAAAACGTCGCTTCGCCTGCTCAACTGTTGAATCAAAATCTGCCTTACTGTGATCAACATGATTGACGGCAAATATGATTGGTTTCTGAAATTGTTCAACGTAATTCCATATCAGTTCTGTTCCCACTTCAACACCATGTTCCGCATTGAGCAGCATGACGGCTGTATCTGCAACACGCAGCGAGGAAATAACTTCGCCGATAAAATCATCCAGGCCGGGTGTATCAATAATATTTATTTTATAATCCCTCCATTCGGTGTGCATGGTGGTGGCATACACAGAGCTTCCACGCTCATGTTCTATTTCATGATAATCCGAAACCGTATTTTTTTCTTCCACGGTTCCTCTTCTGTTGATGAGTCCGGCTTCAAACAACATGGCTTCTGCTAATGTTGTTTTGCCGGATTTCGAAGAGCCAACCAGCACTACGTTTTTGATGTGTTTATCGTCATATACTTTCATAACAATTGAGATTTAAATTGTGAGACGTTAGACTGATGATGAATAAAAGACAAATTTGAATTACCTGGCAGCATGTTCAAATGGTATTGTCAGTAGGTTGTCTTTCGTAAAAATAAAGAAGAAAATCTGAGATAACAAAATCCCTGTCAGGAATCCCTGAATCTGTCCAAATACCTGATAAGGCAAGGTTTTCAAAAGACCGAAAAAAGAGTATTTGTATATTCGTATCCCATTCATTTTTTATCCATGAAAAAGAAAAAAAAGAAAAAATCATCTTCGTATGACGTTGCAAAAATCCTGCAACGCAAGCTTGCTCTTCAGCAGGGATTTTATGACGGACGCTTTAAGGAGAAAACAATAAAGGATAAGAAGAAGGAGTTGAAAAAAAGGCTTGCCCGGAAAAAAGTAAACATCAGCAAGGAAGTATAAAGACGTTCCCGGGATTAAACTGTGATTCACAGAAAAGATTGGAATCCGAAGTTGGAAAATCCAGTGCTATCGTCTGAGTTCAAATTTAACCAATCACATTTCTTTATCGACTGAATTTGACTTGCCCGGGTTCGTAAATTAGTATTGATTCGTAATTCGTATTCATTGCCTGAAGATGGATAGTTCTATCCCGGCTGCTATCCGCGGCAATTCAGGATAATGATATCCCGGCTCGAACAAATCCGATAACCTGTATGACGCATAAAATAAAACCTTATTCAGCCCTGCTCTTCCGAATACGGAATAATTAAACCTGTTTACATAAGGTAAAGAAGAAAAGATAGCCGTTACGCTGCTTCCATCGGGCAACGTATTTTTTGTAATGTGTTGAATTCCGAAATCCCATTCGCCCCGGATTCCAATGTCAACATAATAACCCATATAATTTCCCCGCTTCGGATCTAAATTAAACCGGCTGTAATATCCGAGCTGCAATGAGTTATAATCCATTCGCTCCCGATCATTCAGAATGGTATCAGGAAAAATTTTTCCGGTTTTTTGTGCCAGCTTGTTTGCCAGGTAACCAACTCTCCATTCAAAACCTGTTGAATAAACAGTACTTATTTTATATTTCCAACGCACACCAAAACCCAATTCGCCAGAGCTGAAATAGTTGATCCTCGCTCCTGCTTCATCAGCACCCGCAACAAATCCGGCAGACAGAAAGAAGTGTACAAATTTTTTAAGGTTCGGTCCGCGTGTAATTGGAATGGAATCCGTTGTGCGGTCAACCTGGAGGATCATGGTTTGTCCGAAGCTTCCATAAAAACCGGCACAAAACAAAATAAAAAAAATTGCACTGAATTTTTTCATGGTTACTGATTTTATTTGTTTTCAGGAACAGTATTTTCATTTCCACTGATTGTATACGAATTTGTATACCCTTCAAAGTGAACTGTTATTTTATCACCGGGCTGAAACTGGCTTAGCAGGTAATACAACGCTTCTTTTTGTTCTGCAAGAATGACTGCATAATATCGAACAACACCATTCTTGTTGTCAATACGGTAATACAGGTTCCTGAATGTATTATACCCCAGAAACTGTTCCGTGGTTTGGTATGAATATTTTTCCCTCAGAATAATTTTCATGTCATCATTTACAATGACAAAATCAAATGTCGGTTCAATCGAATCCCTCTGATCGGTAAAGTAGCCTGCCTGAGGAATGCCATAACCTTGTGCATAATCAAAATATGGATACAGGTGAGATGATTTTTCAATTTCATGAAACAACTGCATGTTGTTCCAATCGCGGTGAGCTTGCCACACACAGGCTGCAAAGCCCGCAATAAGCGGTGTCGAAAACGATGTGCCATACACATTCGACCATCCGCTTGCATTCGCAGCAATTACATTTGCAAGAGAAGAAACATTCGGCTTCAGGCGGCCATCGCTGGTCGGACCGAACGAGCTGAAATAAATGTGTGCATCCGTATATGGATCTGTGCCTCCGGCAGTAAGCACACTGTCGGCATCTCCTGGTGTATCAATAAATTTCCACGGACCATCGCCTTCATTGCCTGCAGCATTTACAACAAGTATTCCTTTTGCCGCTGCCATGTTTGCTGCACGTGCAACCAGGCTTTTCTTCCCGTTCATTTCTGAATTAAAATAGCGATGATAGGTATACCCCAATGACGAACTGATAATATTTGCACCATGCTGGTCCGCCCATTCAGCCGCTGCAAGCCAGTTCTCTTCTTCGCTGAACGGTTCCCGTAATGCCATTTCTGTACGCGCCAGCAAAAATTCGGCTCCTGTAGCAAGGCCGACGCTAATAGTATCCATCATTCCTGTGATGCAGGAAAGCGTACTCGCACCGTGCGAATTATGTCCATACACAAATTCTTTCTTCGCTACAAAATCATAGGTAGCAATAATTTTTTTCTCCTTCCACAAATGATTGAACGCAGCATGATGGTTGACTCCCGGAAATCCACCGTCAAAAACGGCAATGCGGATTCCCGAACCATCCAGCTTTTTTTCTTTGAATTTGTTTCCCTGCATCCTTGTTGTCTGGAATGCAAGCAGGGATAAATCTCCTTTTGAAAAATGTTCGATTTGTTTTTCTTTTTCTGAAGCGATAACAGGAATGCCAGTCATCGCTTCAACACCGGATACGCAGGAAAGATTTTTTACTTTTTCAATCTGGTCATCCGTTGCAAAGACTGCTATGCCGTTTAACCAACGACTCGAATGAAATAGTGAACTGACAATGGACTTCACTTCTGAAATGTATTTCCCGCTTACCGGAAAATCTGTCGGATCAGCAAGTGAAAGATGCTGTGCTGTACGCTGAACAATTGTCCGATCATCAAAATATTCATACGGGTTGAAAGTAGTTCCTGCTTTATCTTTAAAAGAAACCCAGTATTTCTGCTGTGAAAAGCATTGAACCGAAATGAAAAGAAAAAGAATCAAGAGAAGTTTCCGCACAGTAAAATTTTGATTGTACGAAATTACAATTTTGGTTTGTGATTCAGTCGATGTTGTTTTTATCTTGCAGAAAAAAAAAGTTATGAAACGTGTAACCGGAATTGGAGGCATCTTTTTTAAAACAAAAGATCCGGCAAAAACAAAAGCATGGTATGCAAAGCATCTTGGCCTGAACGCAGATGACTACGGAACCAGCTTTGAATGGAGGTACAGCGACGATCCTGACAAAAAAGGGTTTACGGCCTGGAGCCCGATGAAAGAAAGCACCGATTATTTTTTTCCTTCTGAAAAACAGTTCATGATCAATTTCAGGGTTGCAAATCTTGAGGCACTGATTGTAGAACTAAAAAAAGAAGGAGTCGAACAAATCGGGGAAGTCCAGCTTTTCGAATATGGAAAGTTTGCTCACATCCTGGATCCTGAAGGAAATAAAATAGAATTGTGGGAACCGGTTGATGAAGAGTATACGAAGATGGTGGAAGGGAAAACTACTTATTAGTTCGTAGATTGCAAATGATTAATTTTCTGCAGATCTGCGAATCTGCGGCTATCATTTTTTATTCCCACTTAAAAACTTTCACTGCCAGCGCGTAAACACCAATTCCCCACAGTGCGACAATCCCAACCTGGTGGCCGACACTGAACAGGCTTGCTCCTTCAAAAGCGACCTTCCTCATGGCGTCGTTGAGATAGGTCAGCGGAAGTGCTTTGCAAACGGGCTGCAGCCAGGATGGAAAAGCATTGATGGAGAAAAAAGTTCCCGATAATAAAAATTGCGGAAGCGTTACGATGTTCGCTATCGGCGGAATGGCGCTTTCATTTTTTGCAATGCCTGAAACTGCAAAACCAAATCCCATAAAGACGATCAGCCCCAATGTGGAAAGCACAAGCATATTGATGACGGTTGTTATTCCATGCACCAGGGTAAATCCAAATGCATAATGACCGATCAGAATAATGATGAGCGCCCCGATCAACGCAAATATCAAACGACTGACGGCTTCTCCAAGAACAATGTACGGACGCTGAATCGGTGTTGCAAAAAAACGTTTGATCACGAGAGTCTGCCTGAGGCTCATAAAGACAAAAGCAGTTCCGAAAACCCCGGAACTTAACAGGGAAAAACCAAGCTGGCCCGGAAGAATGAAATCGATCGTTTTATATTCTCTTACGTTTACTTCTGTTTCCTTTAATTCAGCAATTGTCGGGGTGTTGGCAAGTGCGGCGTTCATGTTATAAAAAATATTGTTCAAAATCGACTTCAGGACATTTCCACGTTCAGGCGAGGCGGTGGTGGTTTCAACATTGACTGTGTATTGAGGAACAGCTCCCGGCTTATTTGCCCGGATTGAAATGGCGGCATCCATTCTCCCCTTTTCCAAATCCGATTTCATTTCTTCTTCTGTGAGTGAAGTATCGAGTTTTACAACCGGAACATTAAGCAGAGCCTGGTAAACAGGATTATTCTTGTCGCAGTCTTTTTTTACGGCCACGTCCACAGAAAAGCTTCCACCACCGATAAACCCAAAAACAATAATAAAGATCATTGGAAATGCCAATGTGAAAACCACCGCAGACGGGCTGCGCGTGATGGATCGCAGGCTTGCGCGTGTGATCGCAAACATGGCTCTGAGCTGACTGTATGATTTATTCATTGATAAAATAAAATTCCATCGAAATGCGAATCCCGTGCGAAACTACGAATAAGCGAATTACGCGGTGATTTATTCTTATGACATTTTAACTCGTATATTCGTAGTTACGTAAGCCCATTCGTAATTCGACGATGATTATTCATCGCGCCATTCATTCCCCGTGAGAGAAAGAAAAACATCTTCCAGATTTGCAGACTTCACCTCTTTCTTTCTTTCAAAACCTTTTTTAATCAATTCATCAATTAATTTATCCGGAGTATCAAGAGCAATTATTTTTCCCTGTTCGATAATGGCCACACGGTCACAAAGATTTTCCGCTTCATCCATGTAGTGCGTGGTGAGCACAACCGTTGTTCCCTTACTGCGTATTTTCTGAATCAGCTCCCAAAGGTTTCTTCTTGCCTGGGGATCAAGCCCTGTAGTCGGTTCATCAAGGAAAACGACCTGGGGTTTGTTGATCAGTGTTGTGCAAAGCGAGAAGCGTTGTTTTTGTCCACCCGAAAGTTCCTTGTACTTCGCTTTTGCTTTGTCTTCAAGACCAACCAGGCTTAGCATTTCAGTCGCATCAACTTTCACATTGTATAACCCTGAGAAAAGACGAATCAATTCTATCAGCGTCAGGCTTGGATAATAACCAGCGGCCTGCAGCTGCACACCGATAATTTTTTTTATCTCGTTTTGGTCTTTATCTACATGATAAGTCCCTACCAGAATTTCTCCAGAAGTTTTTTCACGCAGCGTTTCAATGATTTCAAGTGTGGTGGTTTTACCGGCACCATTAGGACCGAGTAACCCAAAAATTTCTCCTTCATAAACATCAAAGCTGATTCCGTTCACTGCATGAACAGACCCATAGTGCTTAACGAGATTCCTGACTTTGATTATTGAATTGTCCCGGTTCACAAAAAAAATTATGCTGCGAAACTAAGATTAATTTTTTTAAAAAAATGATTAGAGATGAAAGTACGACCGGAAATAAAAAAGCCCCCGGGATCCCGAGGGCTGACATTTTTTTGCTATCTCTTAAAACAAATTGAGACGGGTCATCAGGTTGTCTTTATAGGATTTCCCGATCGGGATACGGCTGCCATCAATTAAACAGGCATTCTCTTCAAGTGCATTAATTTTTTCCAATTGTACAATATAAGAGCGGTGAACCCGCGCAAAATTTAGCTGCGGCAGCTTCACTTCAATGTCTTTCATGGAGCTGTGAAGAATGAATTGCTCTTTGGGAGAGGTTTTTATGATGACATAGTTATCAAGCGCCTCGATCCATAGGATATCCTGGAAGTTTACTTTTACAAAACGGGAATCTTTTTTTACAAAGAAGCTGTTGTTTGCATAAATGTTTTCAAGGAAGTTGAAGAGGTTTTTATCGGTGCTGGTTTCCTGGACCATGTCCTTGCCTCCCGGCGCTGTCAGTACAAAAGCACAACCGTTTGTCTTATTATTGACCGTGAGAATAGGATACGTGTTGATACTTACTTTATGCTCTGTGACACCATTTGATACTGCAAGCTCTGAATCGTTTCCGTTTTTCTGAACACTGTCAAACACGCTCTTGGAGAGGGTTTTAATCGCTTCACGGGTTTGCTCGTTGCAGTTTTTCATGGCCACGCTGATTTCTTTGCCAATCACTTCCTGCTTCAATGAACCCGTAAGCGTTTCAGCCATCTTATTCATAAAAATGATCCGCTCAGTAGCATCGGTAATAATCACCGCTACGTCAAGGCTGTCAAGAGCTATGGCGAACCGGTTCCCCCTGTTCATTATTTCGAGATCTTTCGTGTATTTGTAATATGCGATTTCAATCGCAGTGCGGATATCATTCTCCTCAAAGGGCTTGATGATATACCCGTATGGTTCTGTCAGCTTCGCTCTTTCAAGTGTTGCCTTATCAGAAAAGGCTGTCAGGAAAATAAATGGAATCTGGTAATGCTGGTGTATTTGCTCGGCAACCTGGATGCCATCCATTTCGCTTCCCTTCAGGTTGATGTCAAGAAGGATCAGGTCAGGGTTCAGCTTTTCAATGGAATCAAGAGCTTTCTTTCCCTGTACGAAAGGATCGAAGGCCTCATAGCCAAGCTTTTTTAAGATGCGCTGAATGTCTTTAGCAACGATAATCTCGTCTTCAACGATCATTATTTTTAGAGTGCTCATAGTATAAATTGTTAGACATTCTACCTGAAAAATCTGTTTCCGGTTTCTGCAATTTTGCCTGTAATCTTACGATTGCGGTTTCGGGTATTTAAAAATAACTAAAATTTCCGTTCCTGACGCTCTTGAAATTTTTAATTCTCCGTCCAGTTGACTTGCGAGTGCAGTGATCAATTGCAATCCAAGCGACTCCGCTTTTTCAAAATCAATTTCTTCAGATATTCCTACTCCATTATCAGCGATGCTCATGACAATATAACTGTCAGGTAGTTTTTTTAATTCTATTTTTATTTCCCCTTCCTGGTCATTTGGAAAAGCATATTTCAGCGAGTTGGAAACAATTTCATTGATCAGCAAACCACACGGCATGGCAGTATCCATATCGAATGCAACATCATCTGCTTTCACAATTAATTTTATCCGGTCTGTATTGTCGCCATATGACTGAAATAAAAACTGGCATAATTTTTCAACGTATTCCGAAAAATTTATTTCCGTCAGCTCATCAGACTGGTAAAATTTTTCATGCACAAGCGCCATGGATCGCACGCGGTTTTGCCCGTCCTTTACCGCTTTCAGCGTTTGTTCGTCTTTGATGTAGCCGGACTGTAAATTCAACAGGCTGATGATGATCTGGAGATTATTTTTTACACGATGGTGAATCTCTTTCAGCAAAACATCTTTTTCGTGAAGAGATGATTTAATCTGTTTCTCCAGTGTTTTACTTGCTGTGATATCCGTGTCGACAAATACCAGCTCTTTGAGACGGTTTTTTTCATCAAACACCGGCGTCAGCGTGGTGCTGATCCATGTTTCAGGCTGGTGATCGGTCTTCAGGTTCGATTCAAAAATTGTTGATTTTTTTTCGTCCACTACTTCACCGATTCGCTGAATCACATCCCTGTAAATATTAATAGCAGCAACATTTTTTCCAATGACACTTTCTGAATTACCAACCATCCGCATAAAGGCCGTGTTCGCCCATTCTATTCTGCCCAATGAATCCGTAACCATGACGGCATTATCGGTTCTGCTCGCTACAACCGATAATTTTTCAAGCTCAGTATTTTTTTCGCTCAACTGCTTTGTTTTTACTTCCACGCGCTCTTCCAGCAATTTTCTTACACGGCTGAACGTGCCGGCCCGCAGCTTGAAATAAATATAAATGGTTCCAAGAAACATCAGGAAGCTGATAATGATAAGCCAGATGTCCCTCCAGAAAGCGGAAGAATCAGCGGGACCTGTAAGAGTTTCCTGTAAAAAAATCATCAGCGTAATCGTTCTCAACGAATAGGGATAAATTATATGTTTTACTACAATGCGAAGAAAATGTTTTGAAATAACCCTGTATTCATACGACAAAAAACCTGTAAGCCTTACAGCTTACAGGTTTCATTAAAAGCAATGAAAATTGTTTTTTAATGTTTTGCGCGCTTACGGCTATAAGAAAAATAAATAATGAGTCCGATAGCAAGCCAGACACCAAGCCGCATCCAGTTCGTCCAGCCTAAACCAAAAATCATGGCTCCACAAACAAAGATGCCTAAAATCGGAACAAGCGGAACAAGAGGTGTCTTGAACTGGCGTGGTAAATCGGGATGTGTTTTCCGGATAATTATCACTCCTGCGCACACAAGAATAAATGCAAACAAAGTTCCTATGCTGGTCATATCCCCTACAATATCTCCGGGAATAAATGCAGCAAACAATCCTACAAATAATAAAAAGAGCAAATTGGATTTATAGGGTGTACGATACTTTGGATGCAGCTGTGAAAAAACAGGCGGAACCAATCCATCGCGGCTCATCGAATAAAATACCCTTGACTGGCCCAGTAGCATGACAAGAATTACCGATGAGAATCCTGCAAGGATGGCAACGGTTACTAATTTAGCAAGCCAGCCGTAACCGGTCATATAGGTTTGTATTGCGTAAGTGACCGAAGCTTCTTTCCCAACGGTTCTGAAATCATTTACAGAAGATATCCCTGTAAGTACATAGGCAAAAAGAATATACAGCACTGTGCAAATAGCAAGAGAGCCAAGAATTCCGATCGGCATGTCGCGCTTCGGATTTTTTGCTTCCTGCGCAGCGGTAGATACAGCATCGAATCCGATAAAAGCAAAGAACACGACTCCCGCGGCGCCCAGTATTCCGAGGATACCGCCATAATTATGGCTCACACCCTGGCTGTCTATATGTACAGATGCCGGTGGAATAAACGGTGTATGATTCGCAGGATTGATAAACGACCATCCCAATGTAATAACCAAAATTACGATCGTTACTTTCGTGATTACAATGATTCCATTTATGAAGGCAGATTCTTTTGTTCCCTTAATAAGCAATAAGGTGAGCACTAAAAGAATAAACAATGCCGGAATATTCATCATACCATATGTACCTCCAGGATCATGTTCAAACGGTGAGTGGCACCATCGGTAAGGTATGTTCCAGTTGAAATATGCAAGCAGCTTATTCAGGTATTCACTCCATGCAATGCTTACGGTGGCAGCACCGATAGCATATTCCAGCACGAGGTCCCATCCGATGATCCATGCCATGAACTGGCCCATGGTTGCATATGAATATGTATATGCGCTGCCTGCAATTGGAATCATTGAAGCAAATTCCGCGTAACACAATCCCGCTAAAGCACAGCCGATGGCGGCTACCACAAATCCAAGCGTGACGGATGGTCCGGCATTGTTAGCTGCCGCCGCTGCTGTACGCACAAAAAGGCCTGCACCGATAATAGCCCCGATACCAAGTGCAATCAGGTTAGAAGCACTGAGTGTACGTTTTAGCGTATGCTCGCCTTCATCTGATTCTCTGACCAATAATTCAATTGGCTTTTTACTGAAGAGGGTTGATGCCATGGTTCCTTTTTATTTTTGCTACGCAATGTAAAAACTAAAACGACACAAACAAAAATCCCCCGATTGATTCATCGGGGGATTTTAGTTAAGGTTTTTTTGGTTGTTGCCTGGGTCTGTCCATACCATCAATCACATCCTTAGCCTTCTGATTGGCCGGATCAATTTCAAGAATTTTTTTCATGTAATTTCTTGCACCTGCATTATCATGCAGGGTTATGTAATTGTACGAACCAAGATAAAAATACGATTCTATCAATCCATTTTTTTGAGCGATTGTTAATCCTTTTGAAGTATCACTCAACGTAAGCTCGATGTATTTTTCATAAAACGGTTTCGCCAAACCAAGTTCAGATGTAGAATCAATGTACGAATTTGTCTTCGCTCTCCAGAGAAATCCCCCCGCGTACTTTGGAGACAATTCATTCTCTTTAGCGAAAGCGGTATCGGCATTTTGAAATTGTTGAGCGAAAAAGTAAGAACGTCCAAGATTATGATAATCTGCAATTGTAATCCCTTTACAGTTGTGTATTTTTTCCTGGAGCACTTCCGCTGACTCCTCATACCTTTTCAGCTTTTCATAACTTTTCTGGATTTCGTTCAGGATATCACAGCGGGAATTATCCATATCATATACCTTACGAAGGTGAATTACGGCAACCGAATCCTGGTTATTCAGTGCAAGGATTTTTCCATAGTACTCGTAATCTTTCGGTGCTGCATTCTCATCCGTGAGTTTTGTAAAGAGCGAACGAACAGCTGCAAGCGCTTTCACTGTATCTTTAGTTTCATAATAAGAATATGCCGTCAGTCGAAGAAGCGTGAGGTTGCCAGGATCCGCTTTTGAAAGCTGGTTGATCTCATTGATAGCTCCAACATAATCCTTGCTGTAAAAAAGAAATGATGCATAACGGATTCTCGCACTCTTGTTATTTTTTGAAAGATCAAGGTAAATACGGTATTCTTCTTTTGCCTTCTCAAGCTTATTGAGCTTGTAATATATTTCTCCCAGTTCGCGATGTGCGGGCGCATAGCCGGCGTCAATTTTAATTGCATTCTGAAATTCTTCAGCGGCTCCATCATTGTTGGTAGAGCGCCGGTACAATCTTCCCTTGCTTACAATCGCTTTTGCAGAATTTTTATCAAGCTCAAGCGCTTTGTTATAATATTCAGCCGCCAACGAACCATTGTTCAGCTCGGAATAAATATCACCATATAAAATCTGGATCTCTGAATTCTTGGGATCAAGCGCAGCAGCTTTATCCAGGATTGTTTTTGCCTTATCAAGATCTTTATTTTTAAACCTGATCAGTGCATCAGCTGCTTCAATCATGGCTTGTGAATTTTTGGGACCTGCTTTAATAAGTGCGGCATCAATCATTGTTTGCGCTTCTGCCACATTCGCTTTAGCCTCCGCATACTTTGCCTGGGCTTCTCCTACTTTTGCCTGCATCTCTCCCACTAACCGGGTCTGGTCTTCCGGAGTTTTATTCTGAAGGGCATCGTATTCGCGTTTTGATTTTTCAGCATCCCGGACAGCACGTTCGCTCAATGCTTTCATTTCAATTATGCTTGCCTTGTTCAATTTAATTTTTGCAAGCCCGATTGTATTCAACACATTGGCCGGATCAACCTGTAAGCCTTTGTTGAACATCAGCATGGCTGAATCCTGGTTATCGTTGAGCAGGTAATTTTCCCCGAAATAAAAATAGTTGGTTCCGTTAGATGGTTCCGCGGTAAGCAGGTTCCTGAAAACTGTAGTTGCTGCTTCAAATTGTTCGTTGTCTGTCAGATGAATGGCATCTTTCAACGATTGTGACTGAACGTGCAATGCGAACAATAAAATCAGCGTAGCTGCGAATATTTTTTTCTTCATATGAATCATTGATTTAACCTGATAAGTCGGACCGGGATGGTGGCCGGTAACATGCCCATTAACCGAACGATACGCTGCCCCTGGTCACCGGCGACAAAGGAGGCAAAGCCCGTGCCAAGCCCACTGCGGCCCTCACGGCTGATGACGTACACATTTCTTGTAAGCGGGTATTGATTCAGTGCAATAAATCCCTGGCATGGTTTAAAAAATTGTCCTGCATCTTTTGAAGTATCAGGAGGAGAAATTTCAACTACGTGAATTTTTTTCAGAAAATTGTTCGCAGAAGGATCATCGGCATCACTGATCCAATTGACACTGATTACCCCTATTGCATTTTTATTCCGGCTAACGTATTCCACCACCTCGGCATTGGAGTTGGTTGCATAACAGTTTTTCGGGAACGGGCTGTTACCAAGAAACTTTTCTTTCAGGTAACGTGTATTGGCTGAACCGTTGCGGTCGAATACAATGCTGATGCTATCCAGCAATGATTTCTTATTCACCTGTTTCCAGGAATAAACCTTTCCATTGGTGATATCCTGCACTTTATCATAGGTGATGAGTGTATCCGGATTATCATTGTTAACAATGAGCGCTACTGCATCAATGGCAACCTTGGTGGTAATGGGAAAAAGATTTCTTCCTTTGAAATAATCCTTTTCATTTTTATTCAGTTCACGCGCAGAAATAATGAGCCTGACAGAATCATTACTGGTCAGCTCTTTGAAAGCCTCCGTTTCAGGAAGATACTTCACTACAATTTTTGCATTGCGGTAAAGTCCCATAAACGTATCCGCTTCGGTTGAAACCAATGGCTGGTAGGATTCATCTGCAACAACCAGGATGTTTCCTGCTGTAGGTGTATCTGTTAATTTAGGCTTGCCCGAATTGCTGCAGGAAGCAAGAACAGAACAGCTTAAAACAAGGATTGAAAATTTAAGACGGCTCATTTTCGTTTCCTGAGGATAAAAAAGATTTCCTTTCACGGATTAATTTATACGTTCGGTAACCGGCATATGCTATCAAAACACTTCCTGCTGCGATTCGGTTTGTCGGCTGAATCTGTAAAAACGTCAAAACAAATATCAGCATTAAACCCGTGAATACATACACTGCAATCATAAAAATGCCGAAGTAAAAATAAGCTCGCTCCGCAAAAGGCTTACGGTTGCTCATGGAATGAAAAAATTTATTTGAGTGCAAAGTTGATCGGCAGGTTGTAATTTACATTTACAGCCCGACCATTTTGCTTGCCCGGTTTCCAGGTCGGCATTGATTTGACGACACGCAAGGCTTCCTCGTCACAACCTCCGCCAATACCACGGGCTATTTTTGCATTCTGGACTTTTCCGTCCTTATCAATATAAAAATTCACATACACACGCCCCTGGATGCCATTTTCACGCGCAACAGGAGGGTACTTAATATTCTTTGCAACATACTCTAACATTTTTTCCTCACCACCGGGAAAACTTGGCATTTCTTCAACGATGGTAAATATTTTTCCTTCGTCTTCTCCGACTGGAGTTTCGGGAGGAAGCTCAACTGCATTTTTATCGCCTTCATGTGTTTCCGTAGCAACCTGAACCTCTTTTGTTTCCTCCTGTGTTGGAGGTGGTTCTTCTACCTCTTCGTCTTTCACTACTTTTGGAGGAGTGAATTTAATTGTCTGCTGAACAGGCGGTGGTGGAATAACAGGCGGCGGTGGTGGTGCTGTCTTATCAATTGGCGGAGGCTCCATTAACGTAACATCCTCTGTTACTTTTACATTCGTCCCGAAATTCGCTTTTGATATAACATTTACAATGATGGGAATGACGACGGCTAAAGCAACTGCGCCAACAGCAATAAGCAATGCATTGATAACACGCTTCTCGTATTTTTTGCGAAGCTGGTATGCGCCATATTCTTTGTTGCGATTGGCAAATACCAACTCAGCCCTTGCGGGATTCGTTGCATCATTCCAGTCAAAAAGCCATTTCATCAGGTTACTAATTACTACTATTTACGAAAATACTATAGATCATCAACGTTTTTACGAAAGGTACAAATGCACTAACTGTTTTATCGAATCCTGCTGCTATCAGTAACATTCATATTCACTCGTAAATTAGTATGCCATTACTGTGTATTTTTTATGAGCTCCAATTCATTATCTGATACAGCCACAATGGCATAACGCGCTACATTGGTTACCAGCATCTCATCCAAAATATCAACGAGATTTTTATATTTTGATTTATCATCGGGCTTTATCAATACGATCAATCCTTTTTTCTCTGCGACTTTTACAGCACCAATGTGCTTTTTAATTTCATCCTTGTCATTTTTAATCAGCCCTTTTGCAACTGAATCTTTCACGGCCTGAACTTCATTAAATATCAGTTGGTTTTTTTCAAGCAATACTTTATGAATACTGTTCGCACTGTTCAAAGAGAAATCAGCAATGTTTGTCTGGGGAGGCTGTGTAGGATCGTCAACACCCATGTACCAGATGATGCGATTTTTTTCGGTAAGCAGAATTGAAAGTGTCTGCGATGCCGGAACCTTGGTTTGCTCTTCCTCTTTTGCATCCTTCACCGGCATGGTAATGTCCATGGTTTTCGGTTTGCTGAAAGTAGTTGTGAGCATAAAGAACGTAAGAAGTAAAAATGCAAGATCAACCATAGGCGTCATGTCAATATGAGTAGACGACTTTTTAGCCCGCACTTTTGTGTGCTTCCCGCCCTTGCCTGATCCGCTGTCCTGTTGTTGTACTTCTGACATTTTATTTACGCTAACGGTTTTTTACTCTTGTATCGGATTGCAGATTGAAATTGAATCTGCGATACGCGAATAGTGTTCCTACTTTTTCTTTTCCGGTTCCGGTCCTCCTTCAAGGTTGGTGATTAAAGCAAAACGGTTTGCCTTATTATCCTGAAGTATTGAGATCACTCTTTTTATGGTTGGTAAATCGGCATCTCCGTCTCCGCGAATTGCCATATTGTATTGAGGCCCCGCATGACGTCCAAAATTTATCCAATCTGAAAGCTGGTTATTGGTTGAATCAATTGGAATTCCTTTCGTAGAAAGATTCATTTTTTTCCGGCCCTCTTCATCTGCATCCAGGTATGCTTTCATGTTTTCCATCGGCATTCCAAATGAGGACAGTACTGAAAACCGTTTTTCTTCCTGGGGAGTAAATTGAACCTTATAACGCTCCGCCATTTTCTGGAGAATGGTAGTTCTTATCTGTTGTCCTTCTACATTATAAAAAACCCGGCCGTCCTTATCAACGGTAATGAGAAATACATTTTTATCAGGTAATGGTATTTCAGAAACAGAAGACGGCATATCAACAATGACAGGCTCATCCGGGCGAAATTTGGTAGTGAGCATAAAAAAGGTCACTAACAAAAACGCCAGATCCACCATGGGGGTCATATCCAATGAGGGACTTTTTTTCGGTACTTTGATCTTTGGCATCGGGTTATTGTTAAATGATGAGTCGGATGTTATTTAGTTTCCACAAATCCTGACGATTCAATAAATGTCAAACGTTCTTACGATTCTTTGTAACGTGAAGCGAATGTCTGAACCACGCTATATCCTGCTTCGTCAATACCGTAGGTGATGCTGTCAATTTTGTTCGTGAAATAATTATATAAAATAATGGCCACAGCAGACGTCAAAATTCCAAGCGCTGTATTAATAAGGGCTTCAGAAATACCTGTTGAAAGAGCAACTGCATCAGGCGCTCCGGCTTGTGCCAACGCCTGGAAGGCACGAATCATCCCGATTACCGTTCCCAACAGCCCAAGAAGTGTTGCAATGGAAGCAATGGTAGAGATGATAACAAGGTTTTTTGAAAGCATTGGAAGCTCAAGTGTGGTTGCTTCTTCCAGCTCTTTCTGAATGGCGAGAATTTTTCTTTCCTTATCCAGGTTTCTATCGGGTTCAATCTGCTGATACATGTTTATACCTGCATCCACCACGTTGGCAATAGATCCCCGTTGTTTCAGGCATTCTGCCTTTGCTCCTGCAAGATCTCCTCTTGACATCAGCGTGCGTATTCTTTCAACAAATCCCTCAATGCTTGATGTTCCTTTCGACTTACGAATGGTGACAAAACGTTCGAGAGCAAATATCACCACAACTAAAAAACAAGTGATCAGCACAGGAACAATCGGTCCGCCTTTGTGCATCGTTCCGAAATAATTGATTGGATTTTTTTCGGGATCGCTGTCCTGGAAGTTAGCGGGATTACCCAACACAAACATGTAAAAGAGAACAGCCACGATAAAAGCTGCCGGAATTACAATGGCTACCATGATGGATTTAAAACCGCCCGAGGATTGTTGTTTGCTCATGAGAATATTGATTTAAGGATGATTGTTGTAAAATTCAGAGGTGTTTAATAACGATGATTTAGTAAATAAATTTCATGCCCCATCCATTCTTGGGGACGCAATAATATGAAATTCTGTTCAAATCCAAAACGGGCAACCTGTTTTTATGACATCCGTCTGACCATTGGATTATAGCCTCTTTTTGAGTAGCTTTGAATTGATATCATCACTTTAAAATAATTTAACATGAAAAAACCTGTACTCATCTTACTCCTTCTCCTTTCTGCTCACCCTTCCCACTCACAGACTTCTGTTTATCATCCGTTTCCGGATTCGAATGCTAACTGGAGTATCTATACTTTTCAATGGGCTGGGTGCTTTCCGGTTTCTGATCTATATGAAGATTATTCATATGTTCTTTCCGGAGACACAATGATAAATTCCTTGACTTATCACAAACTTGTTATTCCGTTTGTACAAGCCAATTGTTCCAATACTGCTCATTACTCTGGTTACCAAGGCGGAATAAGACAAGATACATCCACCAGGAAGGTTTATTTTGTTTATCCCAATGATACAATGGAAAAATTGCTCTATGATTTTAACCTTCAGGTTGGAGATACAATAGAAGGAATATTAAAATCATCCAACCCTCCGCATGATACCGTTATTTCAATTGACTCCATCCTCATCGGAAGCGAGTATCGGAAACGATGGTTTATAAATCCGTTTTATGATATTTATATTATTGAAGGAATAGGGTGCACATACGGTTTGATAGAGCAATCACCCGGTTTGGGGATTACTGATTTGGCCAGTTATTCGATATGTTTCTCACAAAACGGTCAAACTCTTTATCCCAATACGACAACTTCTTGTGAGGTTATTTTGAATCTAAAAAACGTTCCTGAAAATAATTTATCTGTTTCTGTTTTCCCAAACCCGTTTCATTCTTCAACAACCTTTACCATCAAAGGCGATCCGGGAATCCGAAATGCTGAACTGAAAATTTACAACTCCTTTGGAAAACATATTTCGACTAAAATAATCCAGGGAGAGTCAGCTACCATTGATAGAAAAGATTGGACAGGAGGAATTTACTTTTATCAGCTTCTTGATGAAAAGAAGAATGGGATTCTTGCAAACGGAAAGTTTATAATTGAATAATTAAAGAATTCCTGCTACCAATTGAGGCATTATTCCAAGCATGAGTGTTGCAAGAGTGGTGACAATTAAAAGTGTTTTAAAAACAGCATTCATTGGAATAATTGTTCCCTCTGCTACAGGTTTAAATAATGCAACGATGATCCGGAAATAATAAAACACTCCGATCAGCGAACCCAGCACTGCAATAATCACCAGCCATGTGTAATGCTGCTGCAAAGCAGCTGTGAAAATATAATATTTCGCAAAGAAGCCAGCCACCGGTGGAATGCCTGCCAGTGAAAGCATTGACACTACGGTGATAAAAGCAAGGAACGGATTTCTTTTTGCCAACCCGTTGAACGAATCAATTGAATCGTTTTTTGTGACGTGGCTGACAACCAGCAAAATGGCAAATGAGGTGATCGAAGAAATGGAATATGCCGTTGCGTAAAATAAAATGGAGCTTTGCGCATAGCTGTTCAATGCAAGAATGGCAAGCAACATATAGCCTGCATGGGCGATGCTCGAATAAGCAAGCATTCTCTTGAAGCTCGTTTGGTAAACGGCCGTTACATTGCCGATCATGATTGTCAGCGCTGCAAGCACCCAGATTGTATTCGCCCAGGTTGCAGATGAAGAATTGAAGCACGTAAAAAACAACCGGAAGAATCCGGCGAATGCAGCCGACTTCACAACGGTGCTCATGAACGCAGTGATCACTGTCGGCGAACCGGTGTAAACATCAGGTGTCCAGAAATGGAATGGAACCGCGGATACTTTAAATGCAAGCCCGATCATCATCATGATTACACCGGCGACAAGCATAACCGGAAGGCTGCCCTGTCCGGCAACAAATTGCGCAATGTTTTGCAGGTGGAAAGAACCGCTTACTCCGTAAATCAATGCAATGCCGAAAAGCAGGAACCCTGTTGCAAAAGCACCCATCAAAAAATATTTCAAGGATGCTTCATTCGAGCTCAAATCAGATTTTTTACTTCCTGCAAGAATATACATGGGTATGGAAAGAATTTCAATCCCGAGAAAAAGCATCAGCAGGTTATTGTAAGAGGTGAGCAACTGTCCCCCGATCAATGCAAAAATGATCAGTGCAAAATGATCAACGCGGGAAGTTGGCTCATGGAAAAATTCCGGCGACAGGATAAACCACAACATTGTAATGATGATCAACAGCCCGGTAAAGGCAACCGCATAATTGTCTACGACCATCATTTCATTGTAATAATGACCGTTCGTGTTCCAGGCCAGGATATCGGTGACAAGAGCCGCGGCAAGACCCAGCATAATCAACGGCTGCAGGGCTTTCCTGAAATTCAGCATTTCAGAAAACAAAGCGATGATTCCGAGGGAGGAAAGTATGATTAGTGTTGTCATTCTATTTATTGAAGATTGAAAAATGAATATTGAATATTTCAGAAACCAATTTTCAATCTTAAATTTTCAATTATTATTTAATGATTAATCCACCCGATCCATGAATTACATCCAACAGATTCTTTACGGATGGTTCCGCAATATCCAGAAACGGTTTCGGATAAATTCCAATCCAGAATATCATGATCACCAATGGAATTAAAACCATTTTTTCAGAAGCGGTTAAATCAATGAATGTTCCTGTAAGATTATTTTTTCCCCCGAGTGCAATTTTCTGATACGCAGTAAGCAGGTATACTGCACCCAGGATAATTGACAATCCTGCAACAGCAGCCATCCATGCATTGAACTGATAGATTCCGTTGATCAGCAGAAATTCCCCGACAAATCCGTTTGTCAGCGGGAGTGCAACGGTGGCAAGAAGGATGATCATGAAGTACGTTGCAAACTGCGGGGCCACATTTCTGATTCCCCCAAGTTCACTCATTAACCGTGTATTCATTCTCGACATGATTATGTCTGCAATAAAAAACATACCCACTACATTAATACCATGGCTCAGCATCTGGATCATTCCGCCTTGTAATCCCTGGATTGTCAGTGAAAATATACCCGCAGCGATTAACCCGACGTGTGCAATGGAAGAGTAAGCAATCAATCGCTTAAAATCTTTTTGCACCAGCGCAATACACGATGCATACACCACACCAATGACAGAAAGCACCATGGCTGTCGTTCCCCAATCTTTTAAGCCCAGCGGCGCTATCGGAAGCAGCCAGCGAATCACTCCATAGACACCCATCTTCAGCATGATGCCGGCAAGAAGCATCGTTCCGGGAGTTGGTGAATCCGTATAGGTATCCGGTTGCCAGGTATGAAACGGAAAGACCGGCATCTTGATGGCGAACGCTAAAAAAAATGCCCAGAAAATCCATGCCTGTTCTGACGCTGATAAACGGAGTGCATACAATGCCTGGATGTCGAATGTGTGATTACCCGGCGTCTGCAGGTAGAGATAAATTAAACCGACCAGCATAAGGAGGCTTCCGGACAACGTGTAGATGAAAAATTTTAAGGTAATGCGAATGCGTTCATTTCCGCCCCACATCAGGCAGATGAGGTAAATTGGTATCAATGCAAGCTCCCAGAAGATATAAAATAAAAATCCGTCAAGGGCGACAAATACACCGATCAATGCCATTTGCATCACAAGAATCAATGAATAAAACAGTGAAGGGTTTTTGTAACTGTGATTAAAGGAAGAGAGAATAATGATCGGGGTCAGAAACGTGGTGAGCAGCACAAGTAACATACTGATTCCATCCATTGCCACTTTAAAGCTGATGCCCAGGGAAGGAACCCACCAGCAATCCACAAGGAACTGAGCGCCGCCTGCCGGGTTAAATTGCATCGTCATCCAAAGACTTAATGCAAACTCAATCACAGCCGCCGTCAATGCAATTTGCTTTGCCTGTTGTCTGAAAAGCAGAACAGCAACGGCAGCAAGCAGAGGAAAAAATATAAGTACTGTCAACATTTTTTTAGGATTACACCGATTTCTAAATGATTACCCTGATGTCTATAATAACCTGTGTAATCGAATAATAATCTGTATAATCATCTTATCAGAATAAATTAAACAATAGCATTGCAATCATTCCCATTACCATTATGAAAATGTAAAGGCCGGTTGAGCCGGATTGCGCAAGGCGCACCGTCTTACTTCCCCACACTACGCTCCTTCCAACCGAGTTCACGATGCCATCAACCATTTTTACATCCACAATTTTGTAAAACAAATCGCTGAACCAGTACAGAGGCTTCACAAACAATTTGTCGTACAGCTCATCAATGTAGTACTTATGATAAAGAAGCCTGAAGGCGGGCTTGAACTCTTTTTCGTCCATCGAAGCAACATGGTTTTTTTTCACGTAACGGCTATGCGTCATGAAAATTAGAACGACGAGCGTGATGATTGAAACGCCGATCATCATCCATTCAAAAAAGTGAGACGGTTCCTGGCGGATGATGCCTGATGGGATGGATAAAACAGGTTCAAGGAAATGATCGAATACATGTTTCTCTGTGAAGATGGAAGGCATTCCCAGAAATCCGCCAAGTGTTGAAAGAACGGCAAGAATGATCAGCGGGATGGTCATGACTTTCGGGGATTCATGCAGATGATGCTCCTGGTCATGCGTTCCGCGGAAAGACCCCAGGAATGTAAGAAAGAACAAACGGAACATATACACTGCTGTGATGACAGACGTAACTGAAAGGAGGATGAAAAGGAAATTATTCTGGACATGCGCTTTGGCAAGTATTTCATCTTTTGAGAAAAAGCCTGCGAATGGCGGCGCGCCGCTGATTGCCAATACGCCAATAAGAAAGACAAAATACGTTACAGGTAGCTTCTTTTTTAACCCACCCATTTTGCGGATATCCTGTTCTCCACTCATGGCATGAATCACACTTCCTGCTGCAAGGAAAAGCAAGGCCTTGAAAAATGCATGCGTGGTTACGTGAAACAATGCTGTTGAATAAGCTCCCACACCCAATGCAACAAACATGTAACCGAGTTGTGAAACCGTTGAGTAGGCCAGCACTTTTTTAATATCCGTTTGCGTAAGTGCTATGGTGGCGGCGAAAATTGCCGTTGCCATCCCGATTGCTGTGATGAACGATAATGTTGCCGGAGCAAGTGAATAGAGCACATTGGAACGCACAACCATGTATATACCGGCTGTTACCATCGTTGCGGCATGGATGAGTGCTGAAACAGGAGTCGGGCCGGCCATGGCATCAGGAAGCCATGTATATAACGGAATCTGTGCGCTCTTTCCCATGGCACCCACAAAAAGCAAAAGTGTAATGGCAACGATGACAGGCTGGTTGTCGGCAAAACCTTTCGCCGACGCAAACACATCGCTGAACTGTACACTTCCGAATGTGACAAAGATGAGGATGATGCCGAGCAAAAAACCGAGATCACCGATGCGGTTCATGATGAATGCTTTGTTGGCAGCACGGTTATACTCTGTGTTCTTAAACCAGAAACCGATAAGCAGGTAGGAGCATAAACCAACGCCTTCCCATCCGGCAAACATCAGCACATAATTGTTCCCGAGAACCAGGATAAGCATGAAGAAAATAAACAGGTTCATGTGAGCGAAGAAGCGGTTGAATGCTTCATCTTCTTTCATATAACCGGTTGAATAAACATGGATAAGAAAGCCAACTCCGGTGATAATAAGCAACATTACACAGGAAACAGGGTCAATCAAAAATGATATTGGAACTTTTAAAGATGATACATTTATCCAATCAAAATATGTTATTGACTGTGGGGCAGCCGGCAACTGAATAAATAATGCGCAGGAAATGATAAAAGAAAAAAGAACCATTGCGGAAGCCAGAACTCCTGCTGCCGTTTTATTCTTAAAAGATTTGCCGAGAAAGCTGATAGCAAGAAAACCGAGCAAAGGAAAAACCGGTATGAGCCAGGCAAATTGCAGCATGCGTTCGTGAATTGTGTGGCAAAAGTAAAACTTATTACGAAATACGAATAGCATCAAAGAAAGAGCTCTTATCAGAACCGTCATTTAAAAATGAAATTTATATTTGCGTTTTACATCTCCTCCATCTACGTAACTAAATGAAGCTATCTGATTTTAGAATTTGGAAATTTGATAAGACAAGACTTGAAAACTTCAGTGATGCAGTGTTTGCCATTATCATGACATTATTAGTTCTTGAAATCAAGATTGATGATAAAATGGAAAGTGCATCAATTAAAACTTCTTATGAATTATGGCAGTATCTTAAATCACTTTCACCGACATTCGGTAGCTGGTTGGTGAGCTTTATACTCCTTGGAGTCTTCTGGAGAAATCATCATTGTATTTTTAAAATGTCCACCGATTGTGACTATACACTTGTATGGATAAATATTCTTTTCCTGCTTTTAATTTCATTTGTACCTTATCCTGCACACCTGATGGCCAAATATCCTGACATCTTGTTGGCCGTTGCATCGCTGGGAATCGTGATGTTTCTCTCAAGTGCTGTGATGGCGTGGATGTACTATTATATTGTTGAGAATTACCTTTCCCCTGAATACGATCAAACGAACGCCAGGAAAAATGTGGTGAAGGCGGTTTTTGGCGCACCTTTAATTTACGGAATTTCTACAGGGCTGGCCTGTGCTTTTCCTCAATGGGCCTTCGCCTTTTATTTATTGATTCCCATTCCTTTCTTTCTTCCGCTTGACAAACCAAAAAGTTTTTATAAAAAAGATGGGGAGTCTTCCCGGGTTTAAGTGCTGTTGTAAAAACAAAAAATCCCGAAGAGTTTTTGAACTTCTCCGGGATGCATAATTTTTCGGCACAAATTTTCAGAACTAATTCGCAACCGTAAAATGTTTCTTCAAAACAGAATCGAGGTTATCAAAGCCTGAAGTTCCTTTTACAATGTAGTCCAATGCTCCCTTTTCTTTGGCGAGCTCAATGATTCTTTTATTGTCAACCGATGTAAGCATAATCACATTGGTGCCGGGACAAATTTCTTTCAGTTTTGAAAGCGATTCAAGCCCGTCTTTGGAAGCTCCCATGTTAGAATCCAGGAAGTAATCCATCAGTATCAGGTCAGGTTCCTGGGCATTGCCTACAATCAGATCCTTGATGCAGGCTGTTCCCGAGGAATATTCTTTTATTTTCAGGTTTTTATATTTTGAAAGGTGGTCTTTCAGCATTGAACGTTCTACTTCACTGTCTTCAACAATGAATACAGTTTCGAGCTTCTTTGATTTCATCTTAAATTATTTTTAGTTTATGGTGGGATTGAACTCCATGATTGCAAACAAACTACCAGGAGAATTGTTTGCAACCGTGTTCGTTTTACAGTTTTTTCTTAAAAGAGGGAAGCAAATGTAAAATTTTATCCTTTCCTACCGAATTAAATTTTAGGCATTGGTTAATCTGCCCCGAACCCGCCGGCGGTGGGCTTGTGAACAAAAAAATCCCGTTCTGAAAAAATCAAAACGGGATTTTCATTGTTGTGTTTATGTAATTGTCAAAGTCTTCTTGCTACCGGATTTTTATCGGATGATTTTTCTTTCCCTGCTTTTTCAAAAATCTTTTTACGGTTATCCGCTTTTTCTTTGATGCTTTCGGTTGCATATACGGCATATCCATCATCCTTGTACTCAGAAATGAAAACGTCCAGGTCAATCCCTTTTTTCAAAGCAAGCTTTTCAAGCTTTCGAAAATAGGTGCTCAGCTGTTCGAGGTCCTGTTTCTGCTCCTTTGTAAGGCTCATATTCGTTTTCATATTTTTGAATTTACAAATTTAACCTTTTATCGCTGTAAATTGTTTCGTTTTTCAAGTCAATCTTATTTGTCTTTATGAACGGCATTTGTTCATAACTCCACTGCCTGAATTCAAAAACCTCCTGCAATAACTTTCCGCTTGCAGTAAACTCTTTATTCGATAAATTCGCAGCGGAATAGTTTTGCAGTTATCGCCTTCCACATTTCTTTTTATTACGAAGCAATTAAAAAAATGAAAATCACCCCTGTTCCATCTGTCAATATAGAACAAAAACATCCTCTGATGAAATACAAACGCATACTTCTTAAATTAAGCGGTGAAGCCCTCATGGGCGATAAGGAATTCGGCATTGATCACGACAGGCTGAAGCGGTATGCTACCGACATAAAAAGTGTGGTTGATAAAGGAGTGGAAGTTGCCATCGTGATCGGCGGAGGAAATATTTTCAGGGGTGTAGGAAACAACACCGATGATGTGATTGACCGCGTGCAGGGAGATTACATGGGCATGCTTGCCACCGTGATTAACAGCATGGCTCTGCAAAGCGCGCTCGAAAAAATAGGTGTGACTACACGGCTGCAGTCAGCCATTAAAATGGAGCAGATCTGCGAACCTTATATTAAGAGAAGAGCTGTGCGTCACCTGGAAAAAGGGCGCGTGGTAATTTTCGGCGCCGGAACAGGAAATCCTTACTTCACTACCGATACGGCAGCATCGTTGCGGGCCATTGAAATTGAAGCCGATGTGATCCTGAAGGGAACACGCGTTGACGGAATTTACAATGCCGATCCTGAAATTCATAAGGATGCCGTGAAGTATGATACCGTTACATTTGATGAAGTGTATGAAAAAGGACTGAAGGTGATGGACCTTACTGCTTTCACGCTCTGCAATGAAAATAAAATCTCGATCATCGTATTCGACATGAACAAACCCGGCAATCTTTTAAAAGTAATGGAAGGTGAGCATGTGGGAACGCTGGTGGAATTCTAGATTCAGGACGCAAGGTCAAGAAGCAGGACGGCTTCTGATGAAGCAACCCAACCAAGAACAAAAGACCAGGAACTATTTTCCAGATCAACTTTAAACCTCAGACATAAATCATAACCAACTATGTTAGATCTAAATAAACTCATTAACGATTCGAGAGCGCATATGCAAAAGTCAATTGACCATCTCGAACTGGAACTGGGAAAAATCCGTGCAGGCAGAGCCAACCCTTCCATGCTCGATGGATTGCATGTTGACTATTATGGAACCAACATGCCGTTGAGCCAGGTGTCAAACATCAGCACGCCTGATGCGCGAACGCTGATGATTCAACCGTGGGAAAAAAATATGCTTCAACCAATCGAGAAAGCGATACAGGCGGCCAATCTTGGTTTCAATCCGCAAAATGACGGGACGGTAATCCGAATCAACGTGCCAACACTTACAGAGGAACGAAGAAAAGACCTCGTGAAAAAATCGAAGGCGGAAGCAGAGCATGCCCGTGTTTCCATCCGCAATACACGCAGGGATGCAAACGAACATGCAAAGCGCGACAGTAAAGGGATGCCTGAAGACATCGTGAAGGATGCTGAAGATAAAATTCAAAAAATGACAGACCAGTTTATTGCATTGGTGGACAAACACCTTGAGGCAAAAGAAAAAGAGATCATGACGATATAGCCGGTAGAAAGTAGTCCGGGGTTTATAAAAACAAAAACCCCGGACAATTAAGCCCGGGATTTTCGATCAACAATTTAAGTTACTTAACTTAAAACTTAACATGAAACAGTAATTCTAACGCTGTTGAAAATAAAAAGGTTACAATTATTTTCCATGCAATCTTTTTTGAAATTGAATCCCTTTGCCGGCGCGGCTTCCAGTAAATAAAAAAATTTCGTCAGAGAGCTCTCCACAACTTTTGTTTAATCATGGTTCTGAAAATTTGAACATCCCGACTAATTTTATAATTCAAAATCCGCTTTAAGCGAGACTCGCCTCTGGCGGTTTATAATTTATACTTTTTTTTCAGGCCCAGACCTTCGTTCCTTCCGTACAGTTTTTACAAATTTCAATTTCAGAACGGTTTTTCAGCAATGATTGCCTGAACGCCTGGTACGATTCACCATTCCAGATTTCAGAAAAACTTTTGTGCTGCAAGCTTCCCATTACGTGTGACGCATCTTTATCAAAACAGCATGGAACAATTTTTCCATCCCATGTAATCACGCAGGAGTTCCACATTTTCCAGCAATGATTGAGCATTTTGTTTTTAATGCTCCACGTTCCATCGGTATTTTTTTTATAGCGGGAATATTTTTTACTCAACGGAATTAAATTGTTGCCATGCTCATATTCGTAAACCTGTGCCGTCTTGAAAGCGATTTCATTTACCCCGGTTTCTTCAGCCAGTTCATGCAATTCAGCAACCTGGTTCTCATTGTGTCTTACAACGAGAAATTGAAAAATGAGGTGAGGTGTTTTTGATTTCAGTTGTCGTTTCCATTTCACTACATTTTTAGTTCCCGCCAACACTTTTTCAAGCGAGCCGCCGACGCGATATTGCTCATACGTTTCCTGGGTTGTTCCGTCAATGGAAATAATCAACCGGTCCAATCCTGATTCAACAATTTTTTTTGCCGTTTCATCATTCAGGAAATGAGCGTTCGTTGAAGTAGCCGTATAAATTTTTTTTTCTGAAGCATACTTCACCATTTCTGAAAACTGCGGATGAAGAAATGGTTCTCCCTGGAAATAAAAAGTCAGGTAGAGGATGTCTTTGCAGAGCTCATCAATTGTTTGCCTGAAAAATCCGGGATCGAGCATTCCTGTTTCACGCGTGAATGAACGTAACCCGCTCGGGCATTCAGGACAACGAAGGTTACAGGAGGTGGTTGGCTCAAATGAAATGCTGATGGGTAATCCATTGTGTAACGATTTACCTGCCCGTTTCGAACGATGGTAGCTGGCAAAAACTTTTGCTGCATTCATCGTTCTTCGCACGGTAAGTTTTGAGAAAAGATTCGCTATGTCTTTGAAATTACGATTCACGTTCGTTTAAAAAAAATTTTCCGATAAACAAAGATGCACATAATCGTCCGATGAATTTTAATTGCCTTTACTAACAATTGAAAAATAATTATGTTAATAATTAGAAAGAGAAAAAAGTTTTAGCAAGTTTCAATAAATTATTTTAGATGCTTCGATTTTATCAACATTCATGGTACGAGCAGTCCTTTTTTTTCTCTGCCTTTCGGCATCATTTTCTGCATGGGCACAAAACAACAGCTGTTCCAGTGCCGTGCCATTGTGTGCCAACAATACAACCACTTCGACTACATCAGGCGCAACAGCTGCCGGATCTGATCCTGCAATTTCATGCGGGGACAACACCGTCAACAACAGCGTATGGTTCACTGTGCTTGCCATCAACAACGGAAATGCAACGATAACAGTTTCGCAGATTAATAATACTCCGGGTCTTGAAATGGAAGTATACACCGGCATTTGCGGTTCACTTACTCCTGTCGCCGGTGTTTCATGTGCCAGTGGCGTCGGGCCCAATGGTTCAATGAATGTAACATTTGCTACGACAGCGGGAACCACCTACTACATCATGGTGGATGGAACAGCCGGCAACCAGGAATCATTCAGCATACTTGCAACTACTTCAAACGATGCCATCATTGCCCGTCCGGATGCGAACTTTAATACGAATCCAAGCAATGGCTGTGGTCCTCTCACCGTGCTTCTTGACAGCACAACGGTGATTCATGGGGGAACAAACATTACGTTTCAATGGCAAATTGACGGAGGCACTTTTATTCCGGCTTCAGGAAGCGATACTTCGGTAACGTTCAATACACTGGGAACACATACTGTAACCCTGCGTGTTTGTAATGCAGAATGCGGATGCAAGTCAATCAGCCAGGATATTGTGGTCCAGGATCTTTTCCCGGTCATCATTCCTCCACCGACAGGATGCATTGGAACATCCATGGATTTCTCGGGTGATGCGCTTATTCTGCCTGATCCTCCCACGGTGGATCCGAATGTCACTAACTGGTCATGGAATTTTGGTGACCCTGCTTCAGGAGCGAACAATACGGCTAACGGGCAGTTCGTGTCACATACATTTGTTGGAGCCGGGCCATCTTTTACTGTTCAGTTGATTGTTGATGGCACTTGCGGCCCCGATACAACAACGACCATTGTTACTCTCAATCCTCAACCTGTCGTATATGCGGGACCTGATCAGACGATCTGTGAAGGAAGCACTGCTACATTAACAGCAACCATTTTAGTCGGTACGTTGCCGCTCCAGGATATCAACTGGATCGGGCCGGGAACAATCGGCTGTTCCAATTGCATAAGCACTACGGTGGATGATCTGCCTCCAGGAGGGCCCTACACTTTTTCAGTGGACATCACAGATGCAAACGGATGCATCGCCGACACCACGGTAAGCATTACGGTGCTGCCAAAACCAACTGTCAGTGTAAATCCTGATCAAACTGTATGTGCTTACCAACCGGTGAGTCTCAGTGCAACTCCGACAGGAACACCGCCATTTTCTTACTTGTGGACTCCGGCAGCAGGTCTTGACAACGATACGATTCAGAATCCAACAGCCATTGTAAATGTGTTCACGACTTACTGTGTTCACGTTACGGATTCTGCCGGATGCGTTTCTGACGATGCATGCTTAAACATCGATATCTATCCGCCGCCATCCATTTCTCCAACATCTTCTGTGCTTTGTTCAAGCGATCCCAATCTTACAGATACATTCGATGTTGGCGGAGCGGGCGCCGGATCCACGTATTCATGGATTCTATCACCTGATTATTCACTGATCACGGGAGCCAACGCTGATTCATCAAGCATTTATGTCACATTTCCAACGGGTGTTGCCGGAACCTATACATTCATTGTCATTGTTACCGATGGTGTTACCGGTTGTATTGATACAGTTCCGACATCTTTTTCCGTCACAAACGGGTTAAACATGACTGTGACAGGACCTGCTGAAATCTGTTCAGGACAAACAGCAACCCTGACAGCAAGCGGAGCTAATACGTATGCATGGACGGCAAACCCGGCTTATGCATTTGCTGATTCAACACTCGCTTCACAAGATGTTTCACCGGTTGTAACCACGGTGTTCACGATTACCGGTGTTGCAGGAACCTGTTCCCAGACAATTACCGATACCCTGGTTGTAAACCCGATGCCGGTTGCCGTTGCTGCGAATATTCCAGACTTCTGCGGTTGCTCAACAGTAACATTAAACGGGCTGGGAAGCACATTGGGTATGTCGTATTTGTGGACAAGCTTTGGCGGCGCTGTCATTGCTGATTCATCGGCGCTGAATACAACAGCTTTCATTTGTTCTTCTGAAACATTTGTTCTGACTGTCAGGGATACATCATCAGGATGTTTTACAAGTGATACGACCACTGCGAATGTTTCTGTAAAGCCGGATGCAGCAGCACTTGTTTCACCGGATACCATCTGTCTTGGGGTTTCAACGCTCATAACATTGGACGGAACAGGAAGCAATACAGCGTCCGGAACAACTTATCTCTGGACTTCAAACAATCCATTTGCAATCATCACGAATCCTGATTCCATGATTACAGATGCCAGCATTTCATCAACGACTGTTTTCTATCTTACAGTTACCGATTCGCTGGGCTGTGATTCCACGGCAAGCGATACCGTGTTCATTCATCCTCCTCCTGTATTTTCTGCCTCCCCGGCATTTCTTTGCGTAACCGATCCTGTGCTGCAATCCACGCTAACCATAAGCGGCGCCAGTGCCGGCTCAACTTACACGTGGACTGTTCCAGGCTGTGCTGTTCCGAATACGGCCAGCGGGACATCACAAACATTTGATCTTGCAGGATGCGGCGTCGGCTCTTTTGGTTTTTTTGTCGATGTCACCGACAGCGCAACCGGTTGTTTTTATAGCCTTGGGCAATCTGTAAACGTAGTCACGAACGTTGTGCTGACGGTAAGCAATGATACAACCATCTGCGAAGGAAGTTCTGTGACGCTGACTGTAAGCGGAGCCAATAGTTTTTTGTGGAACACAACAGATACAACTTCTTCCATCACCCTGAACAACCTGCTGGCATCGGGTTCTCCGTATCTATTCATTGTAACTGGAACCACGGGAAGCTGCACTGCAACCGATTCCGTCATCGTTACAGTAGATTCCGTTCCGGCAACATCAGCCATAAACGGGAACAATACTGTTTGTGCATATGATTTAGGCAGCACTTATTTTGTAACTCCTCCCGGAGGAAACTATACATGGACTGTTACGGGCGGTGTAATTACTTCAGGACAAGGCACGGATGTTATCAGCATTGATTGGGATTCTGCAGGAAGCGGAATGATCACAGTGATCGATACAAATTCATTCGGCTGCGCAGGAACTCTTCAAACGCTGAATGTTACCATTAATCCTCTTCCTGTTCCTTCCTTGATTTTTGGACCTGATACTGTTTGTGAAAATAGTGTGTCCTCCTATTTCATCATTCCTTCGGCCGGTTCAACGTACCAGTGGTCTGTAGCAGGAGGAACCATTTCAGGAGTTGATACATTGATTTTTGTCAGCGTGATTTGGGGGCCTGGAGGACCGGGACTGGTTTCGGTACAGGAAACGAATGCTGCAGGTTGTTTCGCCACGCAGGACACTGACATTTTTATTAACCCGCAGCCATTCCCGCTTCTCATAAACGGAGATACGGTGATCTGCGCGACGGACTCCATGCAATGGTATTATACTCCTGTGGACACAAGCTCAACCTATACGTGGAATGTAATCGGGGGAACTGTTGACTCAATCTCTTTCGAAACAGACAGCATTCTTGTTAACTGGGGGACTTCAGCAACCGGCAGCATCACAGCATGGGAAACAAATTCATCGGGATGTGCAGGCGATCCGGTTGTGATCAACATCACTCTGAATCCTACTCCTGTTATCACAGGTCTCCCTGATTCACTTTCCATTTGCCGGAATACAGCGTATCCAATTTCAGACACCGTGAGTGCCGGCACGATCACCTGGACCACTTCAGGCGACGGAGTTTTCAGCAACGATACGATTGCAAACCCAATTTATACTCCGGGAATTTCCGACACGGGTTATGTGAGTCTCACAATTGTCGCATCGAATCCTCCATGTGCAAACGATACAAGTGTTCTTGTATTATTTTTTCTTCCGCTACCTGTTGTCACATTAACTGCAACACAAACTGAAGTTTGTCCCGGAGACAGTGTAACGCTAACGGCAACGGGAGGCGGAAGCTATTCATGGAACCCGGGTGGTGACACCACAGCAGTCATTGTTGTGCATCCGGTTGACACAACAACTTACTACGTTACCGTGAGCAACGGATTTAATTGTTCGGTGACGGATTCCGTTACAATCAATCTTGACTCCATTCCTGTTACATCTCCTATCATCGGCCCGGATTCTGCCTGCGCCGGTGACAGCGGAGTTGTTTATACTGCGGTCTCGACTGCCGGAAATTATACCTGGACCATTGCAAACGGAACCATCCTGTCGGGACAAGGAACAGATTCCATCTATGTGCAATGGGGCACAACCGGAACCGGAACACTTGTCGTTGTGGATACCAATGCTGCAGGATGTTCCGGAATACCAGATACATTAACCGTTACAATCCATCCCATTCCTGTAACATCGATCATAACGGGGCCTGATACGGTTTGCGAGAACAGCACATCAACCTATCTTGTTACTTCTCCCGGACCTTTGTATAGCTGGTCGGTAAGCGGTGGAACAATCATCGGAAGCCCGAATCAAAGTTTTATCAGCGTTGCATGGGGACCGGCAGGAACCGGAACCATTTCCGTAAATGAAACCAGTCTTTCCGGATGTTCAAGCCCATACCAGGATACTGCTGTTGTGATCAATCCAAGGCCACCTGCACCTGTCATCCAGGGCAACAATCTGATTTGCTCGACAGATTCATTGCAATGGTACTTCACTGATACTGCAGCGACACATATCTGGAATGTAATTGGCGGCACGATTGATTCAACAACTGTTGGTACAGACAGCATTCTTGTCAATTGGAGCGGATCTTTATCAGGAAGTGTTATTGCAACTGAAATAAACTCTTTTGGATGTGCAGGTGATTCAAATATCTTTTCTGTGTTGATCAATCCACGAACCATTGCCTCCGCTCTTCCGAATCCGGGATCAGTTTGCCAGAATAGTCCATTCCCGATTTTTGGTTCTGTGAATACAGGAACGATTACATGGACGGCTTCGACGGGAACAGGAGCATTCAGTGATTCATCACTTGCATCACCAATTTACACACCTACGGATACAGGCTTCATTACATTGAGCATGTTTGTTTCCAATCCTCCATGTGCTGATACAACAGTCAATATCCTTTTATATGTTTCGCCAAGTCCCGCTTTGACATTGACCGGAACCCAGAATACCATTTGCTTTGGAGACTATGATACACTCACGGCTTCCGCTACCGGAACCAATACTTATTTATGGAGTCCCGGAGCTGACTCGACCACTTTCATTGTTGTCAGTCCGCCCTCCACTACTACTTATTCCGTTGTCGTAACGAATAGTTATAACTGTACCGCCACAGATTCGATCGTGGTTACGGTAATCCCGCCGGGAATTCCTGATGGAGGAAATGACCTGATTATTTGCATCGGAGATTCAGCACATCTCACGGGAACTTTTCAGAATGCCGGAGGATTACACTGGGATACTCTGCCGGGCAGTGACGGAACTTTTTTACCGGATGCAAATACTGACATCGTAACGTATGTTCCGGGACACAATGATTCCATTTCCGGCAATGCGCAAATCATACTCATTACAACCGGAGCCTGTCTCAACCTGACGGATACGATAAACATTACAATCGGCCAGTACCCCACGGTGTTTGCGGGGTATGATACCACGTTAACCGAAGGTCCTGATGCAGGATCAGTTGTTTCATTGAATGGTCTTGTAACAAATGTGACAGGTGGGTCCTGGACAACATCGGGAACCGGAACGTTCTCTCCGAACAACAATACATTGAATGCAACCTATACTCCAAGTGCAGCGGATTTTAACGAAGACTCCATCATCATCACTCTTACTACAGTAGGCGGTTGCAGGATAATCAGCGATTATTTATTGATTGACATCGCACCGTTTATCATCCCGAATGTATTTACTCCATACCCGACTTCACCGGGCTTCAATGATTTCTTTGTGATTCCGAATCTTCCCCCGAATACTAAATTAAAAATATGGGACCGCTGGGGACTTTTGGTTTTTGACACCGACTACTACCTCAACGATTGGGATGCCGCCGAGCTGAAGGCAGACACGTACTATTATCTTCTCACCACGACGAAAAAAGAGTTTCACGGTTTTATCAAAGTGATCCGTTCAGAATAAGAATTCTAAATTTTGAATTAAAAATTAAGGCGGTAAATTTTACCGCCTTAATTTTTGAAAAAACATAATCCTCTGAACAAATAAAGTCTTCCGTTACACCGTGAATTTAATTCCCTGTGCTAACGGAAGCTCGGTTGAATAATTGATTGTATTGGTTTGCCTGCGCATGTAAACTTTCCATGCATCACTTCCCGATTCTCTTCCTCCGCCCGTTTCCTTTTCTCCCCCGAACGCACCACCGATTTCAGCGCCGCTGGTTCCGATGTTAACATTGGCAATGCCGCAGTCGCTTCCTTCATGCGAAAGAAATTTTTCTGTCTCCAGCATATTTCTTGAGAAGATTGCTGATGACAATCCCTGCGGAACATCGTTATGCAGAACAATTGCTTCATCCATCGTTTTGTATTTCATCAGGTATAATAACGGGGCAAATGTTTCTTCACATACGATCTGTAAATTTCCCGTCACTTCAGCTATACACGGTTTAACATAACAGCCGCTTTCATATCCTTCACCGGTCATCACTTCTCCACCGTAAATAATTTTTCCGTTTTCTTTTTTAACGCGGTCAATCGCCGCAAGGAAACCATTCACTGCATCTTTGTCAATGAGCGGACCCACCAATGTATTTTCATCCAGCGGATGACCGATACGAATATGCTGGTATGCATTCATCAACTGTGTTTTGAATTTTTCATACACCGATTCGTGGATGATTAATCTTCGTGTCGATGTGCAGCGCTGCCCGGCCGTTCCGACTGCGCCAAATAAAACAGCACGCAGCGCCATGTCAAGATCTGCATTTTCAGTAATGATGATTGCGTTATTACCTCCGAGCTCAAGCAGGCTTCTTCCCAACCGTTCACCCACAATTTTTCCGACACGTTTTCCAACGCGTGTTGAGCCGGTTGCTGAGATCAGCGGAACACGGTGATCGGCTAAGAAATTATCGCCGACATATTTCGATCCTCCTGCAACGAGGTTTACAACCCCCTCAGGAACGTTATTCTTTTTCAGAACACCGGCAATGATGTTGTGCGTGGCTATTGAACACAGCATCACTTTTGAGCTCGGCTTCCACACCACGACATCACCACAAACCATGGCCAGCATGGCATTCCAGGCCCAGACAGCCACCGGAAAATTAAATGCAGAAATAACTCCGATAATTCCAAGCGGATGGTATTGTTCGTACATGCGATGGCGTTCGCGCTCGCTGTGCATGGTCAACCCGTATAGTTGCCTCGACAAGCCAACTGCAAAATCGCAGATGTCAATCATTTCCTGCACTTCACCCAATCCTTCCTGGTAAATTTTTCCCATCTCGTACGATACCAGCTTGCCAAGCGGCTCCTTATATTTCCGCAGCTCATCACCGATCTGGCGAACTATTTCTCCCCGCTTCGGGGCAGGAATCATCCTCCATGTTTTGAACGCTTCCTGGGCCGTCTGAATTATTTTTTCGTAATCATCGGCTGTTGCCTGTTTTATTTTACCGATCAATACACCATCAGCAGAAGAATAGGATTCGATGATCTCTCCTTTTGTTTCAAACCATTTTGTTCCGGTACAGGCTCCGTTATTGACTTCCGATAAGCCAAGTTTTTTTAATACATCAGCAATACCAAAATCTTTGGCTGCAAGAGTTTCTGATTTCATTGTGCTATTCTTATTTTTTTGCAAAGATATTTAAAAAAGGGACGAGAGGCGAAAAGGCGATGTAGAGCGAAAGCATAAACCGATTCGAATTTATTTCTTTTTCGGAATCGTCTTGGCAATGTACTCCGCCAGCGTTGGAAAATTCTTTTCCATGATGTTATTGACATCGTTGCTGTTGCTTGGAAAATCCACGACAGCCACGTCGCCATACAACTGTTTGCCGGAAGCATCAAAAACCGAGTAATGAACCTTCAGTTGCCGCCTGTAAATTTTCATGGCCAGGTCGAGGCAGTCGCTGTAATTGGTAACAATGTCAAACTGGTTTAAAAAAACAAACAGGTCCGTGCCGTATTTTTCTGATAACATTTGCAGCAATTCAGGATGGCTCAATTTGATGTTCATGTATTTCAGATCATGTATCTCCGCTACCTTGGGTGAATTTTTTTTTGCAAACAGAGATTTCTTCTGTGTTGTATCTTTTGCAGGGTGAGCTACGGGATATACGGTGTCTTCTTTATAATTCAGCGAACCATAAATCATATCAAGCTCTCCCTCATTGTCCCTAAGTACATTTGATGCCATGGATTGAACCTGGTACACTTTCATCAGGTCTGCACTCACATAGTTGGTCAATCCGTGACGAAACTTTGCACGGATTTGTTGCGGATTTTGTTCAGAATATTCAGCGATGTCATGATCGGCATCGGAAAGATGCATCATCGGGTTATAAGGGATGAGAAGAATTTTTTTATACGCCGTATCAGGAGACAAAGGATGCTCAAACGCCGGGTTGTTTTGGGCGAACAGGAATAGAGCGGAAGAGAAGCTGACTAGTAATGCAGGAAGAATTTTTTTATACATCCAGGTGATTTTTCTTCAATGAGAATTTATGAATCTCATACGGAAAACAAGAACGGGAGTTGCTTTAACATGAAATTTAATCAGTGCCCCTGTTTGGTATCTAAATACTATTGATAAATTTTTTTCGCCCTGTATTTTTGTTTCTCTTTTTTTAATGACCGTTGTATTGAACCATTTCTTCGTTTTGTTTTGAGTTTTTTTATACTATTAAAATTGAAACCCATTTTAAACTTTTATTCATGCTTGATTTAGGAAAAAAGTATTTGATTTATCACACACCTGGTCATTGGCGCGCCTGCGCCATTTCAAAAACAACAAGCTGGAACTTTTGCAGGATGCAAACTTCGACAGCAGTATGGCTAAACTATATTAGCGCGATAAACACATAAATAAAATTTTCAAACTTTTTAAAAAATAAAAATATGAAAAATAAATTTAAAATACTTACTGTATTATGTCTTTTCTTAATGCTATTTACAAATAGCCTCTTTGCATGGGTCATTACTTTGTCGGGAAAAGGCAAGTATGGATACGACTATGTGCGCCAGGATGATGGCCATCAGACAATTACTTGTCGTAACCCAGGCATTACACCGTGTCCTATTCAAAGACCCGTAACTGGTCAATCCGGTCAGCAATATTCCATGGAAGAAATCGTAAACCTGGTTGACAAGGAAGTTCTTTCTAACAAATTGAATGGAAGTACTGATTTCAAAGACGGCATCAGGTATAGCTGGAAGGCAACAAATAAAACGGACATGGAAATAACCATTGTCGATTTTACAAAATGACATTGCCCATTGAATCATTTACCTTCAAAAATGTATTGCGCTCCGTTTTTATCAGGAGCGCAATACTATTTGGATTCATGAATTGTGGATACTCACAGGATATCCCCATTGTTTCCTTTCAGTACGATCTAAGTTTGAAATTATCTTCAGAGTCTATAGAAAATGAAATTGAAACATGTTTCTTCAACGATTGTTTATATTATGTATCAGCCAGAGACATTCAACGTTCTAAAAAATTATTATTCATCCATTATTTAAATTTGAATGGGGTAACCCAACAGCCATATAAGATTTCATTTCCGAATGATTTGATGGAAGGAGAGGTTCCAAAAATAAGCATCAACAAAAAGTATTTAATTGTAAAAAGTTTTGAAACATTTTCTCTTTTTCAAAAAATTAATGACAGGTATAAACTCATTCGCAGAGAAGCTTTGCAACATTTTGACAATGTTTTTGCTTTAAGCAACGGCAATTTTCTGTTTTATGAAATCTATAATCATCATCCCTCAACTACTAAAAACAAAATAGCTTTTACGATTTACGAGCCCCGAAAGGGGCAGTTCGTTAAATATATTTATCCTGATTTGCCATGTATTGCATTCAGCCACATCTATCAAAATTATTGCTCTGTTTCAGGAAACTTAATTGCTGTTGCAGCACCTTGCAGCTATAAGATATATTTCTACGACATGCATCTAAACATACAGGATTCTATCGCTTATGAGTCAAATGATTGGAAAAACCTGTCCGGAAATGAAATTCCTTTCATAACAGATGTGAGTAAAATAAATGCGAAAGCATTAATTGATTCCTTACTTAAGCTAAGAACTTCCATTGATCTGATAAGCCGGATACACCTGCTTAGCGATAGTTCTCTATTAGTTATTTCATCATTTCCTGGCGGTGGGAGCAAAAAGAGAAGAATTGATTTATGGCAAAAGGAAAATCAAAGATGGGTCTTTAAAGCCAGGGATAAAGAATATACAATGGAATACGAAAGTAATGAGATGTACAGTGATACAACTTTTCCGGTAATGTTTAATTCTTTTTTGCCGATCTACAATCTTACCGATAAAAGATTTATACAAATATCGGAAGATGATTTTGACTCTCATCAGAAAATTAGATGGGAAAAATATTTAATGTTAAAAAATAAATACTATGAAACACATGACCCTTTTTATTCTGCCAGAATTTTTAATATTAATGTTCATTAAACCTGTTTTATTTAAGGAGCCGTCGCCAGATACCTTGGGATCAGTAAAAGAAAATTCAACAACATTGCTGGATACTATTTCCTTTAGCCGCGACGCCTTATTTCGCAACATAATTTTTTATGAAAAAACCAACCGTGCTGTTGACTTGCGTCTTCCAGAAAACTATTTGATTGTGTTAAAAAATAATCATAATTGCCTGGATTGTTTCCGTGAGCTAAGTAATGAGATACACGATAAAATTAATTGTTCGCAATTTCACTATTGTACCTTGAGTTGTATAGACTCCTCTGCACTATCCCGAAAAAGAGAATACGCAGCCAATACCCGTTTAATGCCTTATGTAGAGAATTACCTTTTTTATTATTGCAAATCGTGGAATTATTTTGAACGACCACATGAAAGATTGGGAGCGGTAGATAATTTCTTTTATCAAACAGGAGTAGATATAACTCCTGCTATATTATTATTAAGCAAAGACAAAGCTCTTTTCATAAAATATAAATCTGTTTTCGAACCGGACATGGTGACTCTTTCTAAAAAGACTACGACAATTATTAATTCCTTTTACAACTAACCTTTGAGCTAAAATTAAGACCAGTTGCTCTGCATAACATTTTAAAACGACTTTCCGGATGAAAAATAAAATAACTGCTCTGATCCTATCAGTTTTATTTTCCAGTTGCACTCCCATCATAAAACTATATTACGGATATCATGAACCCAAAGCGGAGGATAGCAAATCACTTACGAAATATTATAAGAAAAAAGGAATCGCCACAAGCAACATGATGATACTTTCTGATTCTGTGAAATATTATGAACGATTCAAGGAAGTTCAGGGTTTTCCTGAAATAAGAGTCTTCAACAAAGAAGGATATTTGATTTACTATAAAGATACATCAAAGGCATGCAATGCCCCGGCTTATGAATATACAGAATTCATATGCACGACATCTGGCCTTAAAATGAATGCTGCAAAGAACTTAACAACAGAGACAAAGGGGCTGCTGACATTAAACAATACGCCATTGAATATAACAACTGACGGCGGTTACGATTACTACGTTTTTATTTATTGCGCCCGTTTTTTGGGTCGTTTAAACAAAGACCATGTGAAAGTGTGGCAACACAACCTGGAAAACGCAAAAGGTTGCAAGGTAAAATACTACCTCGTAGATATGGATTGGCAAAAGTCGTGGGACCATTAAAAGCGTGAGTCCTCTTTTTATTCGAGTGAATTAAATGTAACACGACGATGTATTCGTAAATTAGGATTGATTCGTTATTAGTATCCTTAATTAATCAGGTGCTTCCAGATGTCATTGCCTATCGTAAAGGCCATAAGTGCAAGAAGAATGACCATGCCGACAATCTGGGCGCGCTCCATAAACCGATCGGAGAATTTTTTCTTCGTGATGGATTCGATCACAAGGAAAATGCTGTGACCACCATCCAAAGCCGGAATCGGAAGGATGTTCATGAATGCAAGAACCATGGAAAGCAACCCGGTAATTGACCAGAACCGTTTCCAGTCCCAGATGCCGCCGTATATCGTTGCAATGCCGATAGGCCCCTGTAGGGAATCACTGACCTTTTCATGCCCGGTAAAGATCCGCTTCAATCCTTTCAGGTTTATGACAATCGCATCAAAGGCATCCGATGCTCCGAAACGAATGGATGATGCCAGTGTATAATTTGTGTACGGATAGTTACCGATGACAGGAAGGTGAATAATTCCAATGGTTCCGGAATCGCTAACGACAGGCTGCGTAACAATTGAATCATTGCCCCGAAGCACAGTGATCGTAATGGACTTGTTTTTATTTTCAACGATTTCATTCCTGAATTCCAGCGTTGAAAATTCACGACGGTCATTGATTGAAATGATCTTGTCGCCTTTTTTTAACCCGGCCATTGCTGCGGGTTTGCCCGGCAATACGCTGTCAATCACCAGGCTCCATTGGCGCGTGCAGATAAAATTTCCTTTCCCCACTTCGGCAACCTGCCTGTAAAAGTCATCGGGAACTCTTACATCGAGCAGCTTTCCGTTGCGATTCACGTTCAGCACCGTTCCGAAGAGAACACGTCCGCCGAGAAGATCGTCAAAACGCTGAATGGGTTTTCCGTTGATGGCAACAATTTTATCTCCCGTCTGCAGCCCGATTTTTTTACCGAGTTCGAAAGCATAAATGCCATCATGCACTGCGTCGTTGCTTAAATATTTTTGTTCGTAATGAAGCAGCGTGTAGGAATAAATAGCGACTCCAAGAATAACATTCATCGTCACACCGGCTACCATTACAATCAATCGCTGCCAGGCCGGCTTTGCCCGGAACTCCCACGCCTGCGGCGGTTGTTTCATCGCTTCCGTATCCATGCTTTCATCAATCATCCCGGCAATTTTTACATAACCCCCAAGAGGAAGCCAGCCAATGCCATATTCAGTATCTCCTTTTTTGAAGCTGAAAAACTTGAATCCCCATGCGTCAAAGAAGAGATAGAATTTCTCCACGCGGATGCCGAAAGCCCGTGCCGCGAGAAAATGCCCGAGCTCGTGAAGCGTCACTAAAATTGCAAGGCCCAAAACCAGCTGGGCCGCCATAATTAATCCTGCCATGTATTCCGATGATTATTGTAGATGATAATGAAATGCGAAGTTGCTAAAATAAAACGAAAACGCTTGTGAATGATTTGTTAATTTCAATAACGAATTATGCAGGAAGAAATTCTGCAGCGCGTTTCCGGGTTTCGTTATCGGTTTCTACATAATCCTGGTATGATGGTTTCGCAATGAATGAAACTTTTTTCATGCATCCCTCAATCATATCCGACATTTCCAGGAAACCAACCTGGTCACGCAAAAATGCAGCAACCATGATTTCATTGGCGGCATTGATGATGCAAGGCATGTTCCCTCCGCGTTTCATTGCTTCCCCTGCCAGGGCAAGATTCCGGAATGTTTCAGTATCCGGTTTTTCAAACGTAAATGAAGAATAGCTCGCAAAATCAAAACGTTTGAAATCAGATTTCAGGCGATGAGGATATCCCAGCGCATATTGAATCGGTAACTTCATGTCAGGCAAACCCAATTGCGCTTTCATGCTTCCGTCTTCAAACTGAACGATGCTGTGTATAATGCTTTGCGGATGAATGATGACATCAATCTGCTCAGGAGTTAATCCAAACAGCCATTTTGCTTCAATCATCTCAAGGCCTTTATTCATCAGCGTTGCCGAATCAATGGTAACTTTTGCACCCATGCTCCAGTTCGGATGTTTGAGCGCCTGTTCTTTTTTTACGTCAGACAGAAAATTTTTGTCCTTTCCCCTGAAAGGCCCTCCTGAAGCCGTAAGATAAATTTTTTCAATCTTATTATTCCATTCCCCGGCCATGCATTGAAAGATTGCGGAATGCTCTGAATCAACGGGATAAATATTTACGCTTTTTTCCTTTGCCAATGAGGTAATCAGTTCCCCAGCCACAACGAGTGTTTCCTTATTCGCCAGTGCAATTTGCTTTCCCGACCGGATGGCATCGAGCGTGGGCTTCAAACCTGCATATCCTACCAGTGCTGTGAGGACAATATCGATTTCCTCCATTTGCACAGCCTGGGAAATGGCATCATTCCCGGCAAAAACTTTTATCGGCAAATCTTTCAGTGCATCCTTTAAATGCTGCCATTTTGTTTCATCGGCAATAACAACCGTATCGGGTTGAAATTCCCTGGCCTGCTGGATAAGCAAATCGGCATTCCCGTTTGCAGTCAACAATTCAACTGTAAAATTTTCCGGGTGCGCTTTGATGACTTCCAGGGCCTGCTTACCGATAGAGCCTGTAGAGCCGAGTATGGCGATGTGTCGTGTCAACCTATTTTTTTGTGGAGCAAAGTTAAGAATTTCAGAGTCCTATTGTTTAATCATAAATTTTTTTAACTCCTCGGCAATCTTCCTGTCGTTTGATAAATGTGGGACCTTATTCTGCCCGCCTAATTTACCGATTGATTTCATGTAAGAAATAAACGCATCCTTCTGCAGCCGCTGTATTTTCAACGGCTGGAGCACATGCCCCTCGATCAGGTCACGGTAATAAATATTCTGTTCCTGCAAATTTTTATCAATGGAATTTCTGAATTTTTCAGGATCATCCGGTGGAGAAGCAAATTCAATGAACCATTCATGAAATGGCAGGCTTCCTTCCGTCTCCGGATTCACCTGTGGAGCCACCGTGAATTCGACTACTTCCACATGCTGCTCATGGGCCGCTTTCATCAGTGCTTTTTCAACTTCTTCGGAAATGACATGTTCTCCGAAAGCTGAAATGTAATGCTTGATCCTGCCGGTAACAATTATTTTGTACGGGTCTTTTGAAACAAATTTTACCGTATCGCCGAGGTTATATCCCCACAAGCCGGCATTGGTGTTGAGAATGATCGCATAATTAACTCCCGGTTCAACATCGCTCAATGAAATTCTTGAAGGTTTTTCAGAAAAATATTCTGACGTTGGAATAAACTCATAGAATATTCCTGAGTTCAGAAGCAGCAGCAATGAATTTTCTTTCTGTGAATCCTGGTAAGCAATAAATCCTTCGGAAGCCGGATACAGCTCGATCGAATCTATTTTTTTCCCGATGCTCTGCTCGAACTTTCTCCTGTATGGTTCATAGTTTACACCACCATAAACAAACAATGAAAAATTCGGAAAGATGTCTTTGATTTTTTTCCCGGTTCGTTCATGGAGAATATCAAAATACATCTGAACCCATGGAGGAATACCGCTGATGAAGGTCATGTCCTGGTGAATGGTTTCATCAACAATGGCATTCACCTTCGTTTCCCAATCTTCAATGCAATTGGTATGATAGGTCGGCAATTGTTTTCTTCTGAGGTATTCCGGCACGTGATGGTTTACAATACCGGACAACCGTCCGACAGGAATGGTATTGATAGAATCCAATGCCGGGCTGCCGGAAATAAAAATTAACCGGCCATTCAGGAAATCCGCCTTACCGGTTTCGTGGATGTAATTGAGCAAGGCATTACGTGTAGAATTGAGATGATTCGGAAGAGATTCCTTTGTGATCGGTATGTACTTAACTCCGGAAGTAGTACCCGACGTTTTGGAAAGATAGATGGGTCTGCCTTTCCACAAAATGTTTTCTTCTCCCATCTTTATTTTTTCGATGTACGGTTTTAAATCTTCGTAATCGCTGACAGGAACCCGTTCACGGAAATCAGCATAGTTTTTTATGTTTTTGAAATCGTGCTCCTGACCGAACAATGTATTTTTCCCGGTACGGATCAATTCTTCGAAAACATGTTGCTGTGCTGCGATTCCATTCCTCTTCCAGGAACGGCTTTGCCGTGCCATGATGCCTGCCAGTGGTTTGCTTAATGCTGAAAGAAGTCCCATGAAATAGAAACTGTTTAAAAAGAAATGTATTTCTGAGGATCAAGTGCCGAACCGTTGTACCACAATTCAAAATGGAGATGCGGACCGCTGCTTAGTTCCCCGCTGTTGCCGATGATGGCAATTACTTCCCCGGCTTTGACGAAGTCACCCGTTTTTTTAAGCAGCGAGGAGTTGTGTTTGTAAAATGAAATTAAATTGTTCGAATGCTGGATGGCTATCAGGTAGCCTGTTTCGGAAGTAAAATTTGCAACAAGCACGGTACCGTCCAGTGTAGCCTTCACTGCTTCATTGGCATTGGCGACAATATCGATTCCAAAATGTTTTGTTACCGGATCAAACCGGTTCGTTACAGTTCCTTTAACAGGAGGAAAAAATAAAAACCCGCTCATGTTGTTTGCAGCCTGGCTTTTCACACCAAGCGTGTATTGGTCCTGTGATTCTATTTCCTTCCGGAGGACAGAATCCTGCACCGATTTTTTCAGCGAACGGATCGTATCGTATTTTGCTCCCTGCGTTTTTTTATTCTCATCAGCTGTTCCCGTCATGGTTCCGTTTACAATGTTGCTGATGTTCTGAATATACAGATCACGGGCATTGAGCGCCTTTTCCATCGAATCGGCTTTCATGGCCAGCGAATACACCTTACGCTGCATTTTTACATCGGCATAACCGGGAATGTATTCACGCAAAGGCGTAAAGGCAATGATAAAAGTGGTAAGCGTAATGAGCAGGATGATGATGATTCCGGCAGCGACAAAGACATTAAGCGGCCGGAGGTTGAATGATGCGTTTTCTTCAAACGTCTGCTCATTCATGATCACCAGCCTGTATTTGTTTTTAAGCCGTTGTATCAGTTTTTTCTTTTTTTGTTCTGCCATGAATCCTGCTTCAAATCTATCATGAAGCGTTCAAATATCGGTAATAAAAACCTGTTTATTAATTCTTATACAATACCGTATGCATTCATATAAATCAGGCATCAGGCAAATCGCAATCCTTTCAAAATATTTTCGCAGATTTGCAGTTATTACAATTTCGTAAAGACGAATGCGGTTTCATGGTTAAATCTACAGCTTCAAAGCTCCTGTTTTTTATTCTTTTAATGATATTTATGGGTTGTTCCCAAAAGAACAACTTCGTAAACCGCACATTCCATAACCTTTCGGCGCATTACAACGGTTATTATAATGCCGGGCTGAAGCTGGAAGAAGCACAGACCAAGCTTGCTGCGCTTCACGAGGATAAATATGACCGCGTGCTTTCCGTTTTCAAATACGGCGACCGTACAAAAGCAAAAACTGTTTTCCCGCTTCTGGATGACGCCATGAAGCGCACTTCACTGGTCATTTCGCGTCATACCATCCTCAGCAAAAACGGCAATGAAATGCCTGATGCCGAAAAATGGATCGATGATAACTGGCTTGTATATGGCAAGTGCCAGTTTTTCAAGCATGAATATTTTGATGCGATTGAAACATTCAAATACATTGAAGGAACCTACCGGACAGAGCCGACCCGTTTTGCTGCTTCACTGTGGCTTGCCAAAACGTACCTTGAGCTGACGCAACTTCGTGACGCCGAGGACCGCCTTGATTACCTCCGCAACCAAAAAGATCTGCCGCGAAAGCTGAGAGGGGAATTCGAAGCAGTGGCTGCCGATTTTTATCTCCAGACAAAGAACGTAGATAAAGGAATTGAGCATCTCACAAAGGCTGCTGTGTCTGCGAGAAAGCGCGAGGACAGGATCCGTTACATGTTTATCCTCGGACAGTTGCATGAGCGGCAGGGAGATTTCAAAAAAGCATTTGGATTTTATACCCAGGTTATCAAGAAAAATCCGCCGTATGAAATGGATTTCAATGCGCGTATCAACCGCGCACGATGTTCAGATGCGCAAGGTAAAGGCGGCGAAACCGTCAAGAAGGAATTGCTGAAGATGATGAAGGATCCAAAGAATAAAGAATACATGGACCAGATTTATTATGCGCTTGCGGGAATTTCAGAAAAGGAAAACAAGGAAGACGAAGCGATTGGTTATTTAAGCAAGTCGGTAAAGGTGAGCACAACCAATACCAACCAGAAAGCGATTTCATACCTCGAGCTGGCAAAAATTTTCTTTGCAAAGCCAGAGTACAAAAAAGCACAGGCTTATTATGACAGCACGATTACATACCTGTCGAACGATCACCCAAGCTATTCTGACATCCTGAACATACGGAACAGCCTCACCAAGCTTGTAAAATACCTGAACACCATTCAGCTTGAAGACAGCCTTCAGCATCTTGCTTCTCTTTCTGCGGAAGACCGCGAAAAAGTTATTGCCGTTAAAATAAAAAAGGAAGAAGAGGAGGCAAAGAAAAAGCAGGAAGAAGCAGAAGAGCAGCAGGTCAACCAGATATTCAGCCAGAATACAGGAGAGGGCAGCCAGTTTAACCAGGCAACTGGCTCGAACTGGTATTTCTACAATGCACAGGCAATCAGCTTCGGTTTGAATGAGTTTTCAAAGAAATGGGGAAACCGCAAGCTGGAAGACAACTGGAGACGCAGCAGCAAGGAAACAATCGTAGAGACCGAAGAAGAAACCGTAGAAACGGATACAACAAAGGTAACAGCTAAAGAAGTGAAGGAAACGTCCGAAGAGAAGCAGAAGAACCTTCTCAAGACAATTCCTGTAACTCCTGAAGCGCTTGCCAAATCAACGACTAAAATTGTGGACGCATATTATAATGCAGGCATGATTTATAAGGATCAGCTCAATAATCTCCCGGAAGCAGCGAAAATGTTTGAAGAGCTGAATCAAAAATATCCTGCAAATAAATATGAGCTCCCTTGTTATTACCAGCTTTTCAGAATTTATCTCGCACTGAACAATACTTCCAAGTCGGATTATTATAAAAATATTATTCTCACTCAGCATGGCGAAAGCGAGTATGCACAGATTATCAAGAATCCGAATTATGCCGCTGAACTCGCTGGCAGAAAGTCAAACCTTGAAATATACTACGAGGAAACGTACCGTAAATACCTGAACGGAGAATATGCTTCTGTGATTCAGCGTAAAGGCGAGGCTGATGTTTTGTTCCCGCAAAATCCACTGGTTCCGAAATTTGATTACCTGAAGACCCTGTCAATCGGAAAAACGCAGCCCGTGCAGACGTTTGTCGCTTCGCTGGGAGACATCATCCGCAACTATTCAAATGATCCGGTCAAAGACCAGGCGCAGGACATCCTTGATTACATTCATGGATCTTCGTCCGAAGTGAAAAACGAGAAGCCTCTGGTTGATACGACCAAACGATTGTACACGTATGCTCCCGATACTGCACAATTTGTTGTGGTTGCCTTCCAGAATATTGGTGGGCCGGTTAAATCGGAAACATTGCTTAGCAAACTATCCGATTATAATTCTAAATATTACGGAACCAAGGAATACGCCATCAGCAGCCTGATGTTTGATCACCGTTTAAAGATTGTCATCGTAAAAGAATTTGCAAACAAGGATGAAGCGCTGGAATATTATAACGGCGTGCTTGACAATGATGAAGTGTATGGTAATCTCAATCCTGATTCATACCAGCAATTTATTATTTCAACCAATAATTTTGCTCCGTTCATCATCGAAAAGAAGCTGGACGATTACATTGATTTTTTCAACCGCTTTTATAAATAATAGCTCCACGGTTGAGCATAAACCGATTTTTTCGCTTTAAAAAAATGATAACTTTGCGTAACCTAAAACGTAAACCTATCAGTATTCATCGATAAAAAAATTACAATCATGTTTAGCAAAAACAACAAAGAAAATGGTATGGTGACAAAAGGAGGGGAAGGAGTTTCTTCTTCTATTAATCTCATTGGTGCAGGAACTGTCATTGAAGGGGATATCCGTTCAAATGGTGACATCCGCATTGACGGAACCGTGTATGGTTCTGTTTCCTCGAAGGCAAAAGTTGTAATTGGTGCAACCGGTGTCATCGAAGGTGATGTAAACAGCCAGAATGCTGACGTATCAGGTACAATTAAAGGAAAGACAACCATTGCAGAATTACTCTTTCTTAAATCCACATCCAAAATTATCGGTGACCTGGTTACCGGAAAACTAGTGGTTGAAATAGGTGCAACATTCACCGGTTCATGCAACATGGGTCCGGAGATCAAGGATATTAAAAATGGAGACAAACCAGCCGAGCTCACCAAAGAAAAAATCGCCTACTCCTAATGATTACATCCGCTATGCAACGATGGGCACGCAAATGCTTGTCATCATGGCATTGGGTGCTTTTGGCGGATATGCATTAGACAAATGGCTTGAGTTTAAATTTCCTGTTTTTACAATACTGCTTAGTCTCATTTCAATTGCTGCTGCACTTTACTTATCCATCAAAGATTTCTTAAAAAAATAATTGCCTTCATGCGAAAAGATTTTCTGAGTTTCCTGAAGGCAATTTCTATTTTTTCCATCGCCGTTGCTGCAATTACCTTTGTTGCTTCGTTAAGTTTTACTGCGGATAAAATCAATTATGTAACCTGGTTTATCCTTTTTTATTTTGTCGTCATCACTGCTGTTTTTCATTTCGGCCTGCTGAAATCCTCGCTGGGCAGGCCGCAGGTGTTTGTAAGGTATTATATGGGTGCTACAACGTTCAAATTATTTATTCACGTAATCGTAATTTTAGTGTACTGTCTTTTTAACCGGAACGATGCCGTGCGCTTCATCATTACCTTCCTGGTTCTTTATATCCTGTATACTGTATTTGAAGTGTGGGTTGCAGCCAAACGTTTCAGGAAATAATTCCTAGCTGAACTGAACCTTCGGCTGAGTGGTTGACGGCGGGAGAAATTGTTTTCTCAGCTTTCTTAAAAATGAAATAAAATAATCCCCTGCAGCAAGGGAACGAAGCGTCTTAAGCGCACCAAACTGAAACCGGTGTTCAAAGTCCAGGTCTGTTGGCTGGTAGTACACATCATGACTTGCCTTCCTTGAAAGGGTTTCAAAATGCTGTCCGTCTGCATGCAGTAAAATTACTTCAGCCTTTCGGAGACGGTGATATACTCTTGCCTCACTGATTGCATGAAAACCAAAAACCTTTTTCAGAAATTCCGCACGCCGCGGATGCACACCAATTACATAATCGTGGTAATTGCTGTGCACACCAAAACGCGCAACACTTGACAGCAGTTCAATGGTTTGCGAAGGATTTACACCATCGCGCGCGCTTGCAAGCAGCCCGATTTCAATTAATTTTTTTTTCTGATTCCTGAGTTCGTCAAGCTCCTTTTTAAAGTAGGCATCCAGGGGTAGTCCTTTCCGGCTATCAAGAACAGCCGATATCGTGCAGATGCTTATATCATTTAGTTTGCCCAGGATAAGCGCAGCATTCCGGCTAACGTATTCCGGAAAAGTAAAAATTGAAAACGGGTTCACGTCAATCAACAAGGCTGCAACATATTGATGATAAACTAATCTCCAGCCCTCAATGATTTCATCCAATGTAGTTGCTACTTTAAGATTCATACAGATGCAAAACGAGAAAATGGTGCCAGTTGTTAACGTGTTTTATTTCAGCCAGGGGCTGATATTCTCAGCCAAAAACAATAGTGTGTGGAAAAGATTTCCCACACTGAGTAAGCTTCAGCCAGGAAAAAATATTTTTTTTCAAAGCTGATTTCAATACCATTGGTTGTCAATAAATTATTTACCTGTTAAAAATCTGGTATGAATTTTTAAGAATCAAGCCAAACGTGTAAGACGTTAGTTACTATATATTATCCAATCACTTAAAAATAAAAAAAATGAAAAGTACAGGTAAAGTATTGCTCGCCCTTGGCTGCGGAGCTGCCATCGGCGCACTTTTGGGAATTCTGTTTGCACCGGATAAAGGATCTGAAACCAGAAAGAAACTTTCGGAAACAGCAAATGATCTTTCAAAGAAAATGAAAAACATGAAAGATTCCGTTACGGGAAAAATTAAAGTCCCTCACAATGGAAGAACAGGCGTGGAAAATGAAGTCAATGAGTATGTTAGCTGATTGCTTTCATCCTCATTTATTTTTGATTAATCTTTCTTCAAAGAAACTATTTTCCGGGGATCTCCTCGCCGGTCTCAATGAAATGAAGTTATCTTTTTAGGTCCTGAATAAAATTTTCATGGAAGCACGTAGAGGGCACTTTACGTGCTTCCTTTTTATTATCCGCTTCAAACAAACAGTTTTTTTACTTTTATGCATTCAATAACCCTTGCTTTCCATATGACTGCATTTCCAAATCTTGTCAAATCAAAATTACCTGCTGCCGGAACGACTATTTTCACCGTGATGTCTGCGCTTGCCAATGAACACAAAGCAATCAACTTGTCGCAGGGCTTTCCGAATTTTGAAATGTCTGATGAATTGATTTCGCTCGTATATCATTTCATGAAAAAAGGATTGAATCAATATGCTCCTATGCAAGGGCTCATGTCCTTGCGTGAAGCAATCGCCGAAAAGATGGAAAGCATCTACGGGATGAAATACAATCCCGAAACAGAAATCACCGTCACCAGTGGCGGCACGCAAGCGATCTACACTGCTATTGCCGCTATGATCCATGAAGGTGATGAAGTCGTTGTGATGGAACCGGCTTATGATTGCTACGTTCCGGCCATTGAGCTGAATGGCGGTTTGCCCGTCTATGTTCAGCTAACGGCGCCCGACTATTCGATTGACTGGAATGCCGTGAAAAAAGTGGTGAACAGCCGGACAAAAATGATCATGATCAATACTCCTCAAAATCCCACCGGTGCTGTGATGACTGAGAATGACATGAAGGAGCTGGAAAAAATCACAGACGGAACTGATATTATTATTTTAAGCGATGAAGTATATGAGCACATCATTTTCGATGGCTTGCGCCATGAAAGCGTCTGCCGTTACCCGCGGCTTGCCGAACGCAGCTTCATAATTTTTTCTTTTGGAAAAACATACCATGCAACAGGATGGAAAATGGGATATTGCCTGGCTCCGGCAAATCTTTCCGCCGAGTTCAGAAAAGTTCACCAGTTCATCGTATTCTGTGCCAACACGCCCGTTCAACATGCATTGGCGGAGTACATGAGAAAAAAAGAAAAGTACAATGAGCTTCCCGGGTTTTACCAGGAGAAGCGCGATTATTTTATTCGTCTCATTCAAGGATCGAAGTTTAAATTCAGACCGGCTTCAGGCTCCTATTTTCAGCTGCTCGATTACAGCACAATCACGAAAGAAAAAGACACCGGGTTTGCAAAGCGGATGACGCAGGAGTTTGGAGTTGCTTCCATTCCCATTTCTGTTTTTTACCACGAGCCTGTTGACAACAGCCTGCTCCGGTTTTGCTTTGCTAAAACAAATGATACGCTGGAGCAGGCTGCAGAACGGCTTTTAAAAATTTCCTGAAACATGAACGACTTAACGATTACGATCATCCAAACGCAGCTTCACTGGGAAAACATTGATGCGAATCTTGAACTGTTTTCAAAAAAAATTTCTTCTGTCAATACACCAACGGACCTGATTATTCTTCCCGAAATGTTCAGCACAGGGTTTACGATGAATGCAAAAAACTGTGCGGAAGAAATGGACGGTAAAACGATCGCATGGCTTCGCCTGAAAGCAAAAGAAAAAAATTGTGTGATTACCGGAAGTGTCATTATCAGGGAACATGAAAAATTTTATAACCGGCTGATCTGGATGAAACCGGATGGAACTTTTTTAACCTATGACAAGCGTCACCTGTTTCGCCTGGCCGACGAACATAAAACGTATACTGCGGGAAATAAAAAAATTATCCCTGAAATGAATGGCTGGAAAATTTGCCCGCTGATTTGTTACGATTTACGTTTCCCGGTTTGGAGCAGAAGAACAAAAGCAGAAGATTACGATTTACTGTTGTATGCTGCCAACTGGCCTGACCGGAGAATTCATGCATGGAGACAATTGCTTGCAGCACGTTCAATTGAAAACCAATGTTATGTTGCAGGCGTGAACATGGTCGGCAATGATGGAAATGCTATTCATCATTCGGGCTATTCTGCTGTGATTGATTTTAAAGGCGAACAGCTTAGCAAAACGCAGCCGGATGAAGAATCGGTGGAGACAATATTATTAAACAAAGCTTCCTTGGTCGATTTCAGAAACCATTTCCCGTTTGCCGATGATGCCGATGATTTCAGAATTCTGACATAACAGGAATGATGCTGCGGATTATTTTCTTTTTCCTTTTCACATTTATCTTCCAGGTTACTTCATTCGGCCAATCAGCTCTTATAAAAGAGGGCCTGGAAAAAGATCTCGATGCATACAGGGACAGCATGCGGATGCTCCACGTAAATCCGTTTACAAAAATATCGTGGAAAGAATTTTCAAAAGAAATCGACCTGCTCAAAAACGCGTCCTCATTCATGAATGAAGACGAATTAATGGTTGGTTTATTAAAGATCAATGCAAAGATCGGAGATGAGCATACGACTATTGATTATCGCGACAAGACCGTTTTCCCAATTCATGTTTATTGGTTCGAAGAAGGAATTTTTATAATTGCGTCAGATACGGAATACCGGGATATCATTGCTGCGAAAATTATTGATCTCAATAATTTTTCAATTGACAGTGTCACAAAAAAAATTTCAGAATTAATTCCGGGTAATCCTTCACAGGTAAAAAAATCAATCACGGATTACGTGGCTTCTCCCCGTATTCTACATGGTCTCAATATCAGTAACCAGAAAGACCATTGCACTTTCACTCTTGTCAAACAAAATGGTGACACCATAAAGAGAATGGTTAAATCAACGGAACCTCAGTACATAAACCTGGACACGCCAGGGCTTGGAGAAAAATTTTTGAGGAATCAATCGCGCGAAAATTACTGGTACAGGTTTGACAGTCTTACCACCAGCCTGTATTTCCAGTATACAAGATGCATTACCGACAAACGAAAACCATTTACCGTATTCGAGAAAGAATTATTTGATGTACTGGAAACAAGTCGGGCCAAACGATTGATTATTGATTTAAGGTACAACGGCGGCGGCAGCTCTCAGTTGCTGAATCCATTCATTGAAAAACTCTGGAGCACCGGTGTGAGAAGACACCGGGAACTGTTTGTCCTGATCGGACGAAGAACGTTTTCATCCGCGGTACTCAATGCATACGATCTGAAAGCAAAGGACGATGCCATTCTTGTCGGGGAAGAAACGGGCGGAAGCATAAATCATTTCGGCCAGGTAAATTTTTTCGAACTTCCGAATTCGGGGATCAAGGTTGGCTATTCAACAAAATACATATTAAAAGATAAGACTCTTTTGGGATCATTAAAACCCGACCATTCTTTTCCCATGAAGTTTTCTGATTTTATCAATGGATATGATCCTTCGCTTGATTTCGCGAAAACTCATTAAACCAGCCTACTGCATGTTGTCGGTTTTTTTCAGGATGTGCCAGAACAATTAGCGCCTTGAAGCAGAATATCATTTCACGATACCTCCAAAAACAAAACTAAATAATTTTCTTAGCTTTGAATCTCAATCAAACCAGACTACTTGCATGAAATTAAATCTACGCGGAACACTTTCGTTTCTTTTTTTACTCACGCTAAGCGCTATTTCTTTCGCACAAAATTCTCACCGGATGACGGAAGGAGAAAAAACTGCGATGCCGGAATACCTTCGTTCAATTTCAGATTTCAACGCAACGGGGTTTACAACTCCTCCTGCATCACCGGTGCGCGCCAGTGCTGAATGGGAAGAAATTGATTACCTGATGGTAGCATGGACAAGTTTTCCAACCATCATCCGCGAAATAGTCCGATATGCCAGCGCGGAAACACAGGTAATTATTATCTGCGGAAGCACATGCACCGGGAGCACCGATTCAACCTCCATAAAAAATACATTGACTGCCAATGGAATTTCCCTGACCAATATTCATTTTGTCTATGCGCCATGTAACTCCATCTGGTCTCGCGATTATGGTCAGTGGAATATATACACCAACGATGTGGATTCACTCGCTCTCATTGACTGGATTTATAACCGACCGCGCCCGAAAGATGATACGGTGCCGATGGCCATTGCGAATTTTACCGGGTTGCCAATTTACCGGACAACTGTTGCTCCCAACAATCTTGTACACACAGGTGGAAATTTTATGTGCGATGGTTTCGGAACCGGGTTTTCTTCCAACCTGATTTTAACGGACAATAGTCCGGCCGGTGGTTTCGGGGTTAATCACACATCTGCAGAGATTGATACCATCATGAAAAATTTCATGGGCATCAACCGGTATATCAAAATGACGACTTTGCCTTATGATGAGATCCATCATATTGACATGCATTTAAAATTGCTTGATGAGGAAACGCTTCTGGTGGGAGAATATCCTTCGGGTGTTGCTGACGGCCCGCAGATTGAAGCCAACCTTCAGTATATTCTAAATAATTACAATTCCGTATTCGGCACTCCTTATAAAGTGGTGAGAATTCCGATGCCTCCTGATGCTTCCGGCGCTTATCCGAATACAGGCGGGGATTACAGAACTTATACCAATGCTGTGTTTGTAAACAAGACCGTCATTCTTCCTACCTATTCTCAGCAGTATGATACAACGGCTGTACGGATCTGGCGTGAAGCATTACCCGGTTACAACATCCAGACAATTAATTGCAACAGCATCATCCCGCAGCTTGGTGCGATTCATTGCATTACAAAAGAAGTTTCGGCTGCTGATCCGTTGCTCATTTCACACCAGGCATTGCATGACACCTACAACACAACAAATCCTTACGAGGTTGATGCATTCATTGAACATCGTTCATCCATTGCAAATGCATGGGTATATTACAGAACAGATACGCTTCAGCCATACCAGCAAACAACAATGGCGACCACCGATGGAATTCATTGGACAGGATTCATTCCTGCACAGGCTGCCGGAACGACGGTTTACTATTACATTGAAGCAACTTCTGTTTCCGGGAAAACACAGGTTCGGCCCATGCCTGCTCCTGCAGGATACTGGAAATTCAATGTGCTGATGAATGTCGGCATCAGTGATCCATCTTCATTAACTGCTCTTCAGCTCCAGACCGCATTTCCAAATCCATCGAAAGGGATTACATGCATTCCGGTTTCAAGCTCATCATCACACTACGCAACCATTTTGCTGAAAGATATTTTAGGAAGAACCGTGCAGACTGTTTTTAACGGTGAAATCCCTGCCGGCGGGAAAAAATATTTCACGAATACGGAAAACTTCGCTGCCGGTGTTTACCTGATCGAATTAAAGGCGGGAGATAAAACTTTTGTTCAGAAATTAATTGTGAGATAAAGAAATTTTTCTTTGTCCACTTGCTCCGGGAAGTTATCCTGGAAAGCCCGGATTCTCATGGCGGTTCCACGTCATTTGCATATTCGTATTGATTCTTATTTCGTACATAAATAAAAAGCAATACTTTAGCCTGCGTTGATTTTTCTCAGCTCCAAACCAAATTCTGAACCGGTATGGCTAAACAACAAAAGCAGAACAAAAAACCTCCTGTACAGGTTAAGAAACCTGTTAAGCAGGCTTCGAAGACTCTGTTTGAAAATCTTGAAGCTACCTTTCAGAAAAACCAGCGGCTCATCTTTTTTATCATCATCGGGCTGAGTTGTCTTTTTGGCGCATTGCTTTTTGACGTAAAGGTGAGCGAAGGGAATGACGATTCTGAATACATTGAAGTGGGTTATGATTTTTCCAGGGATGTGCATAACCTGAGTCTTGGAAAAGCTCCTCTTTACCCGATGATCCTGAGCATACCCATCCGGATCGCCGGCATCAACCTGGTCATGCTGAAATGCCTCTCATTGATATTCTCCGTTCTGCAGCTTGTCTTTTTATACTTTGCCTTTCGCAAGCGTTTGCCGCTGCTGGTTTTATTTCCCGTTCTTTTTCTTGTTGCGGTGAATGCTTCGTTTCAGTATTTCGCCAGCCAGACGTATACCGAAGCCTTCTTCCTGATGCTGCAGGCACTTTTTGTCTGGACATTCATCAAAATTTATGAGCATGATACAACCACTGCCGAGAAAAAAATAATTCCTTCGAACTGGAGACAGTGGCTTGCACTTGGGTTTTTAATTATTGCCTTAACGTTATCCCGGAACATTGCTGTTGTTTCAATTCTTGCTGTGGTTTTTTATTTCGTGATTAATAAACAGTTCAGGCAGGCGGCTTATACCGTTGTTGCATATGTTGCATTTCGCATTCCGTTTGAATTGATGCGGACGATGTTTTGGAATAAAACAAACCAGTACCAATCACAAATGGAAATATTGTTGCGGAAAGATCCTTACGATCCTTCAAAGGGCCTGGAAGATTTTTCCGGTTTCATGACCCGCTTTTTTCAAAACATTGAACTTTATATTTCAAAACGGTTTTTCCAGATACTTGAGTTCCGTTCAATGGATGCCGTTACCGTAAAACCGGGATTGTCATTTCTCTTCTTTGTTATCTTTTTCCTGTGCATCTTTTTTATCATCAGAAATAAAAACAAGATCATGCTTTTTATTTCCTGCTATGTTACGATCATGATGTTCGCTACGTTTGCCGTATTGCAAACACGATGGGATCAGCCAAGAATGGTGATGGTATACATTCCTTTTATCCTGCTCATCATCACGTATGCCATACACTCCCGTCTTCGCAATTCGTTTGCCCAGTTTTTTTACCTCGTATTTATTGTCATTCTGCTTGGCGCCAGCTTGTTTGCTACAATCGGTAAAGCCGAAAAGCACTATTCCATTCTTAAAAAAAATGTAGCCGGTGATTTATATTATGGTTACACGCCGGATTGGGTAAACTACCTCAAGATGAGTCGTTATTGCGGTGACAGCCTGCCACCAAATAGCCTGGTAGCCTGCCGCAAAGCGCCGATGTCGTTTGTTTATGGGAAAGGAAGAAAATTTTATGGTATGTATTCCGTAGTCAGCACAGACCCCGATACCATGTTAGCTATTTTCAAACGCGACAGTGTAACGCATGCAATCCTGGCAAGCCTGAGACGTGATCCGAAACGTGAAGACGGCAACGTGATCAATACAATCCATCGCATGTTGTACCCGATTGAACAAAAATATCCCGGTAAGCTCGTGATGATAAAACAAATCGGTGAAACAGAGCCTGCTTATCTTTACAAGATTAATTATTAAAAAACCACGACACTATTTTTACACCTTATTTAAAAAATGGATCAACGGCTTGAGCATGAAATTGCGCATGGAAAAAAATTAAAAGCTGAAGGCGCCGAAAGCGTCTGGAACTGGGGAAGTCCGGCCGGTCAGAAACGCGCTGAACGCAGGGCAAACTATTTCATCAACCTCGCACAGGTAAAGCCCGGAGAACAAATTTTAGAAATCGGTTGTGGTACCGGTCTTTTTACACGCAAGTTTTTTGCAGCAACAAAAGCATCCATTACAGCCATTGATATCTCACAGGATTTACTCGATGAAGCAAAACAATTATTACCGGAAGCCAACTTTAAGCTGGATAATGCCATGCAGCTCAGCTTTGCCAACGAATCCTTTGATGTGGTTTTCGGAAGCTCGGTGCTGCATCATCTGGAATTCGATTCGTCCTTAAAAGAAATTTACCGTGTACTAAAAAAAGGCGGACGAATGATTTTTGCAGAGCCAAACATGCTGAATCCCCAGATCTTCATCCAGAAAAATATTCCGTTTATAAAAAAATGGTTAGGTGATTCTCCCGATGAAACAGCCATCGTTCGATGGAGCTTTACAAAAAAAATGCAACACCTTGGTTTTACGAATGTGCAGGTATTCCCATACGATTTCCTTCATCCTGCAACACCTTCCTTTATGATTCCGCTTGTAAATGCGATTGGCAGAGGCGTAGAAAAAATTCCTTTACTAAAAGAAATTGCGGGTTCAGTAATTATTTATGGAAGGAAATGATTAAAATCATTTGTGTATAACATCCAGGGTCATGATTCACCCGGTTCAATTTTTTTTTCTACTATCGCTGAAATTTAACAGGAAATCCTTTTGCCACGTTACCAGGAATACTTCAACCGGCTTGCCGAACACCGTGTGCGCATACGCAAGCGCCACCGGTATTATTGGAATGAAATCACCCGTTATTGCAATTACTTTTCGCATGAAACACTTTCTGTTCTTGAAATCGGTTGCGGAACAGGAGAGCTTATCGGTGGAATAAAAGCAGCAAAAAAAACCGGCATCGATTTCAGTGAAAAAATGATCAGCATTGCGCGTCGGCAATACCCGGACGTGGATTTTAAAACAATGGCCGCTGAAGACCTTGAGCTGACCGAAACGTTTGACCTGATCATTGTTTCAAACCTGATCGGTTACACGGATGACGTGCAACGTGTGTTTGAGCAGCTTCATAAAGTATGTCATGCCCGGACAAAAATAATTGTAACGTATTATAATTATTTATGGGAGCCGGTTTTAAGATCAGCGGAATTCCTCGGATTAAAAACAAAATCACCAAAACAAAACTGGCTGACGAAAGCGGACATTAAAAATTTATTGTTCCTTTCCGGTTTTGACGAATACCGGAACACCAACCACATGCTGCTTCCGGTTTACATTCCTTTACTCTCTGAATTCCTGAATAAGTTCCTGGTGCGGTTACCGTTGATCCGGCTGCTCGCCATCAACCATTACTCCTTTTCGCACCAACGCTCAAAGGTGGCTGCTGCAGAAGCTCAAAAACTTTTTTCTGTTTCCATTGTCATTCCTGCACGCAATGAAAGCGGCAACATTGAAAATGCCATTACGCGGCTACCTTCATTTGGCAGTCACCAGGAAATTATTTTTGTCGAAGGCAATTCGACCGATGACACGTGGGAAAAAATCCAGGAGATTCAAAAAAAATATTCAGCAACGTACGATATCAAAATTGCAAAGCAGCCAGGCAAGGGAAAGAACGATGCCGTTCGCAAAGGATTTGACATGGCAACAGGAGATATTCTCATGATCCTCGATGCAGATCTTACTGTTCCCCCGGAAGATTTACCAAAGTTTTACGATGCCATTGCAACGGGCAAAGGAGATTTTATAAACGGATGCCGTCTCGTTTACCAGATGGAAAAAGAAGCCATGCGTTTCCTGAACCTGCTTGGAAACAAGTTCTTCAGCATCATGTTTACATTCTTGCTTGAACAAAGCTTCAAGGATACCCTTTGCGGAACGAAGGTTATTTTTAAAAAGGATTATGAAAAGCTGGTCACGAACCGGAAATTTTTTGGTGAGTTCGATCCGTTCGGAGACTACGATTTAATTTTCGGAGCATACAAGCTCAACCTTCGCATCGTTGAAATCCCTATCCGTTACCGCGAACGCACGTATGGCAGCACGAACATTTCCCGTTTTAAACATGGATTAATTTTATTGCGCATGTGTTTATTTGCAGCAAGAAAAATTAAATTTGTTTGAGCTTAAGGTAAGCCGCTTATTTTTTATAAAATGAAATCAACTATTTATAACTTTTAAAATTGACTATAAATTATGCCACTAAACCACCAAACCACAAAACCCCACGAAAGGAAATTTGAACCTTTATCCTCAGAAGTTGAAAGTATTGGAAAAAAAATTGTTGATTCAGCATATTCAGTTCACAAGACCTTGGGCCCGGGTCTATTGGAAAAGGTTTATGAAATTTGTTTTTGCCACGAACTTAAAAAAAGACAGGTAGAATATTTACGACAGGTTGATATTCCAATAGTTTATGATGGAATAACATTTCAAGAAGGATTAAGATTGGATGTTTTAGTGGAGGGCAAAATAATTTGTGAAATGAAAGCTCTGGACAATGTAAATCCCGTCTGGGAAGCACAGGTATTAAGTCACCTGAAACTGACAGGAATGCGTTTGGGCTATTTAATAAATTTCAATGTTGTAAATATAGGAACAGGCATTAAACGATTCGTTCTCTAAATTTTGTGCTCCTTAGTGCTTTGGTGTTTTAGTGGCCAGAAAATCATAGATTAATTTTATTGCGCATGTGTTTATTTGCAGCAAGAAAAATTAAATTTGTTTGAGAAAAAAGAAATGGCCGGAAGATTGTTAAATGGTTTTGAATCATTAAACAATTAAAAAACTTAATTTATGTACAGGAAATTCAACTGCCTTCATTTTCTCAATTGCCTTACCTGTCTTTTAATATTCCTATCCATTGATTCTGTTGCACAACCTTCAGCACAACTTGAAAAGGGACCTTGGCGGTTCACGCTTCATCTGAACGACACGACTGAACTTCCCTTTAATGCAGAGGTGAACGGAAAAACAATGGACATTATCAACGCAGATGAACGCATTGTTGTTGATGAAATAAATTATTCGGGAGATTCCGTTTTCATCAGGATGCCGGTTTTTGATTCGGAGTTCCGCGGAAAATTTTCCGAAACTGAAATCACAGGCCTTTATTTAAACCATGCCCGAAAAAATAAAAATGTAATTTCTTTTCGTGCGGATTACGGAATGGGATTCCGGTTTATCGATAAGCCGCAAAAAACAAACGTCGATTTCAGCGGACGATGGGAAGTTGAATTTGCAGGCGATGATGCGGAAACAAAAACATCGGTCGGAGAATTTAAGCAGGAAGGAAATCACATCACGGGAACATTCCTTACGCTTACGGGAGATTATCGCTATCTGCAGGGAGACGTCACCAGGCATTCTTTTTCTTTATCCTGCTTTGATGGTTCACATGCTTTTCTTTTCACTGCCACTCTTCAGCCTGATGGAACATTGCGCGGCGATTATTATTCGGGCCTGCACTGGCACGACACATGGATTGCAAGACGAAACGAAAAAATAAAATTAGCCAACCCGGATTCGCTCACCTTTCTCAAAAAAGGATATGATCATATTAATTTTTCTTTTCCTGATCCCGACAGCAACCTGGTTTCGATGGACGATAAAAAATTCAAGAATAAAATTATCATCATTCAGATCATGGGAACGTGGTGTCCAAACTGCATGGATGAAACAGCCTTTCTTTCGCCGTTCTATAAAACATATAAAAATAAAGGCGTTGAAATCATCGCTCTTGATTTTGAACGCATGGATGAGTTTCCAAAAGCAAAACAAAATCTTCAGCGGTTAAAAAAAAGATTTGACATTGATTATGCACTGCTTTATGCGGGAAGCACAGACGTTGAATTGCGGATGAAAGCGCTGCCCATGCTCAACCGGATTTTATCCTTTCCGACCACCATTTTTATAGACCGGAATAAAAAAGTAAGAAGAATTCATACCGGTTTTTCAGGTCCGGCAACCGGCGAGCATTACGAAAAATGGAAAGATGACTTCACCCGTTTTGTGGATTTGTTATCTGAAGAAAAATAATCCCGGCTAATTTTGTTGCCTGTATGAAAAATACAGCGGCGGTGGGCTTTCCGATAAAACTTTGTGCCTGACCGTTGTAGCCTTGAGAAGTATTTTCTATTTTTGTTTTCCGCTTATTCCCCGGTCAGCATACATGCAAAAACGATTACTCTTCGTAAGCACTTCAGTTATGTTATGCATCCTGCTGATGAATTTTTTAATTCAGCAGGATGTAAAAGCATCTTTTCATACCCCGGAAGAAAAAGCTGCCTTTAAAAACCGTGTCATGAATCCCATTGATTCGGGTGAATACTTTTTGCATTCAACCCATTGCGAAGGCTGTCATGGATATGATTCTGCCCAGGTTGCCAACATTGATGAGAGCGGCAATTCCGTCAACCTGTTTGATCACTGGCAAAGCACGATGATGGCTAACAGCGCCCGTGACCCTTTGTGGCGCGCGAAGGTAAGCCAGGAAATTATGGTGAATCCATCCCATGCAGCAGCATTGCAGGACAAATGCACTTCCTGTCATGCACCGATGGGAAGATATACTTCAATGTTTCATGGAACAGCGCATTATGGATTGGCGAACCTGGCCGTGGATTCACTGGGACAGGATGGCGTTTCATGTGAAAGCTGTCATACGATTGCAACAACGGTCGGGCAAACCTTCTCGGGCATTATTCCTTATGATACTTCACGCAATGTTTACGGTCCGTTTCCAAATCCTTTCGTAGGACCTATGCAGCTGTATGAAGGATACACTCCCACATACAGCAGCCATATGAACCAGGCGCGTGTTTGCTCCGCCTGTCATACCCTCATTACAGAAACAGTGGATACCAGCGGCGTTCTTACAGGAGGTGAGTTTGTTGAGCAGGCGACCTATCATGAGTATCTCAATTCACAATATCCGGCCGACAACATCACTTGCCAGACATGCCACATGCCGCACCTGGAAGATTCGATCATCATTGCAAATGGATTTTCCAATTTGTCACCGCGTGGTCCGTTCAACCAGCATGTATTTGCAGGAGCAAATTCATTCATGCTGACGATGATAAAAAACAACAGGACATCGCTGGGTGCGGAAGCAGAAGACTGGCAATTCGACACGACCATTGCAGCCACAACGCGGCTCCTGCGTGAACAATCCATTGATTTTGATTTGCAATTCGACAGCCTTTCAAATAACACCGGCTATTTTACAACACAGATTAAAAACAAAGCAGGCCATAAATTTCCATCAGGATATCCGTCGCGGAGAGCTGTCCTCCAGCTTTTGGTTACAGACGCAACCGGGGATACCATTTTCAGATCCGGGACTTTCACAAATGATAACCGCGTAGTTGGCGAAACGCCTGCTTTTGAAGGACATCATGATGTCATCAGTCAATCCGATCGCCCTCAGATCTATGAATTGGTGATGGGTGATGTCAATGGAAATTTTACTTCTGTGCTGGAACGTGCTGCAGTCATCCTGAAGGATAACCGTATTCCGCCTGTAGGCTTTACGACAGCTTCTTCTGTATATGACACCGTCAGAATTTCCAATGATGCACTTGCTGATCCTGATTTTAACAAAGTGAATTCGGTGGAAGGATCGGGTATTGACCAGGTTCATTTCCAGGTACCTGTTTCCGGAGCAATCGGAAACATTACCATCCATGCAAATGTATTTTACCAATCAGTCCCCCCGAAATGGCTCGACGAAATGTTCGTGCTTAACAGTCCGCAAATAGATTCCTTCAGGACCATGTTTAACAATGCCGACAATACTCCTATACTGGTAGCCTCCGACAGTCTTCTGAATATTGACCTGTCTGCAGGCAATAACCTGGGCAGAGAACGTGATCTTGAAGTGTACCCTACAATTTCTCACGATGGAAAAGTATTTATTAAATCTCTTTCCGGACTTTTTATTGAGCATATTGATATTTACAGCACCGACGGTAAGAAAGTTAATGTGATAACATTCCCCGAAAATTCCACTTTCGGCTTCATTCTTTTACCTCCGCGACAAACTGTATATCTGATGAAGATTCAATCAGGAAGCCGGACTTTTTATCGAAAAGTGATCCGACAATAGTAAAAAAACTCTTTCTTTGTTTCCCTTAAAATAAACGTCACCAAATAATATATAGTCCACTAATTAAAATCAAAATATGAAAACAACAACTACATTTTATCGTTCGATTTTTATGTTCGCCTTGTGTGTGTCATTCGCCTACGTTTCACAAGCGCAACAAATAGCATTCACAAATTTTAACAGCCTGATCACAACGGCTACTCACAGCGGCTGCTGCGTTTCAGTTGTAGATGTAAACAGCGACGGGCTGGACGATATTCTAATCATGGACCAGTCAAAAACATTGGTCCTTGAACAGCAGAACCGCGACGGTTCTTTTACAAGAACAAGCCTCGGCACTATCCCGGATAACGCAAAAGTATGGGGAATGGCAGTTGCCGATGTTGACCACAATGGATGGAAAGATGTGGCAACAGGAAGCGGTTCCTGTTACCTGTATAAATTATCTTATTCCGGCGGGAACGTAACCGCTACCATCACTCAATTAAGCGCAAGTTATTTTGTGCAGAACATCACCTTCGGAGATTTTAACAATGACGGATGGGCTGACCTGCATGTTTGTGATGATGACGATTATTCAAAAGTTTACCAGAACGATGGTACCGGAAATCTTGTACTGACCACTTCATTGATCAATACAAATATTAACCCGGGCTTAACGTACGGTAGCGATCCGTATGATTCAGGTAACTACGGAAGTGTATGGACTGACTTTGACAACGATGGTGATTTGGATCTTTACATTGCTCACTGCCGTCAAAGCACTTCCAGTAATACCGATCAGCGCAGAAGAGACCGCTTGTTTGTGAACAACGGAAACAATGTCTTCACTGAGAATGCACAGTCTTATGGAATTGAGGTAAGTGATTTCAAACAAACATGGACAACCAGCTTCGGAGACATTGATAACGATGGTGATTTGGATATTGTAATGACCAATCACGGAGAAAACGGACAGATCCTGGAAAATGATGGTACAGGTCACTTTACTGATATCACTTCTGCTTCCGGCTTAACTACGCCCGGTATGGATCCGATTGAATCCATGGTTGAAGATTTTGACAACGATGGATTCCTTGATATTTTCATTACCGGTGGCGGAAATGGCGATTCTTACTTCCTTTATCACAACAACGGAAACAAAACATTTACGTTGGTTACCTTACCAATTCCTTCTACAACAAACGGCATGTTGTCTTTTGCAACCGGAGATTTAAATCACGATGGTAAAATTGACATGTATGCTTCATATGGAAATGTTTACAATACGCCTACCTCAACTGCTGATGTGCTTTACCTGAATACAACCCACAACTCAAATCACTTTATCACTTTTGATTTAAAAGGAACCGTAAGTAACCTGGGCGCCATCGGTGCCCGTGTTACCATCTATGGTCCTTGGGGAAAACAAATCCGCGAAGTGCGTGCGGGAGAAAGTTATGGAACCTGCAATAGTTTCCAGTGCCATTTCGGATTGGGTCAAAACACAATGGTTGACTCTGCAAGAATTGACTGGCCTTCGCATCTCCAGACACACTTAACTAATTTAGCAGCTGATCAGTTTGTAACTTCTGTAGAAAACGGCTGTAACATCAGCGGCAATGTAATCCCCGGCCCATATGTTTTATGTACCGGACAAACCGTTACTCTTAGCACCGGTTCAGGATTTTCAGCGTACAGTTGGTCAACCGGCAGTACTGCATCTTCAATCCTTGTATCAACGGCTGGAGTATACAACGTAATGGTAACACAAGGCAGCTGTACCAACCTCTCTCCTTCTGTAACGGTTGAATTAAATCCTGATCAGACTCCTACTGTTACTTCCACTGCCACTTCAAATTCCTGCGCAGGAACTGCTACGCTGACAAGTTCTCCTGCATTGGCATATACCTGGAGTGGCCCGAATGGCTTCACGGCAACCACTCAATCCATTAACCCGATTGAGTCCGGAAATTATTCAGTTACAATCCAGGGAAGTTGCGCAAACTTTTCTTCTGCGCCTACTTCCGTGACTCTCCTCGCTGCTCCTGCTCCGACAGCAAGCGATGTTTCAGGCAATGGCCCTGCTTCGTTTTTACTGACAGCAGTTGGCAACGGAGGTCTTCTTTCCTGGTATGATCTTCCGGTCGGAGGAACGCTGCTTGGAACCGGAAGCACTTACAATACACCTGTCATCAATGCTTCTGCAACATATTACGTCCAGGAAGCAACGACCTATCCGGGATCAAGTGTACATACCGGCCAGGCAAACCATTCCGGAACCAGCCTGTACAACAATACCATCAATGGTGGTCTTGATTTCAATGTGATTGCTCCTTGCACGCTCGTATCGGTAAAAGTGATTACGGAATCTACGCATTACGGAACCCGCGAATTTCAAATTAAGAATTCAGGTGGAACAGTGATCGCTTCACAAATCGTGAACATTCAATCGGATACGACTGTTGTAGCATTGAACTTCCCATTGTCAGTCGGATCAAGCTATCGCCTGACAACAAACGGCACGTTAAACACCACAAACTTTGGTGCAGTGTCTCCTTACTTCCAGCGAAGCAGTTCCGGGGTTTCTTATCCTTTCACCATCAGCAATGTGCTTTCAATCACGAATGGATTCAGCACGACAACAACCAACACAGCTTATTATTATTTCTATGACTGGGTTGTTGCAACTCCTCCTATTATCTGTGAAAGCCCAATGGTTCCGGTACAGGTAACTGTTACTCCATCCGGAATCAACAACTTCACAGCTGATAATCACTTACACATTTATCCGAATCCAACGAGTGCACACGTAACAGTTTCATTTAACCTCCCGGGAGCAACATCTTCCAAGGTGGAGTTCATTGATGCTGTTGGCCGTGTGGTTTCATCGGAGGTGTTTGAAAACATTGGCGGAAACTACAGCCATGTTTTTGATCTCAGTAATTTCTCAAAAGGAATTTATACAATCCATGTTTCTTCACAGGATAAAACATCGTATCAGCGATTGATTATCCAATAAGCAACCGTAAAAATAAAAAAAGAGTCCCGGGCATTCGGGACTCTTTTTTTATTTAAATTCGTTTCTACCAATGAAAGCACTTAAGACCTCTCTCTTCTTTTTGCTTTTAACTTTTTCATATGCTTTAAATGCCCAGCCGGCATTTACCGTTTTTGACGCCGTTAACTCTCCGTTGCCTGATAATTCCGTGCAATGCATTACCATTGATTCGCACGGACGTAAATGGATCGGAACCAGCTATGGCCTTGCCGTTTATAACGATACAACATGGAATGTTTACTTCACAACCAATTCAGGGTTATCAGACAACTCCATAAAGAGCATTGTGCTTGACACTTCCGGCAACGCCTGGATTGGCACACAAAACGGAGGAGTTGATAAATTTGATGGAACCAGCTGGACGGTTTACAATACATTGGGTTCCGGAATTTCATCGGATGAAATACGTGACATCTCCATTGACTCTACTGGCAATAAATGGATCTGTACCTTCAATGGACTGAATAAATTCAATGATACAACATGGACTGTATTTGATGCTACAAATTCGGGGTTGCCGGTCAACATCCTGGATTGCATCGCTATTGAAAATGACAGCCTGAGATACATCGGAACCGTGAATGGTGGTTTTGTGATTATGCAGGATACGGCATTTACTGTTTTCAACATCAGTAATTCCAGTTTTCCGGACAACACCGTTCTTGGAATTGTTATTGATACGGCCGGTTCAAAATGGATGGCTTGTCCTGCCGGAGCACTGGTGAGGTATCATTCCGGCCTTTTCACATCTTTTAATACACTCAACTCATTGAATCCGTCAAACAATTTTGATGCGATTGCCCAGGATTCATTGCAACGTATTTATCTCGGTTCATTCGATAAAGGAATCGTGTGGAAGGATGGATTCAATTTTTATTCCTACAATACACTGAATTCGCAAATGCCTGATGATATAGTTTACTCCGTGGCAGTGGAACGAAACGGAATTATATGGGCCGGCACTTCTGCATTCGGACTGGTCCGTATTGATGAAAACGTTTCCATCGGATTGCCGGAACCATTCATTCCTTCTCCTGTTATCATTTACCCGAACCCGGTGCAGCAAAACCTGAACGTGATGGTGCAAACGGAAGTAGTATCCTTTAAAATAACTGATCTTGCCGGATCGGTAAAAATGGAAAAGAAAATTTCTGCTCATGACAAAAGCAGTTATATTTTCGATGTATCTTTTCTCTCACAGGGAATGTATTTTCTCTCCGTTAATACGGGCAAAAAAAATATCGTTAAACGTTTTATAAAAGCAGGCTGATTTTTTACCCTGCGAACGATTCCGCCATTAAATCCCGGGATGAATATTTTTCCTGCACTTCATCAAGTACAGCATTAATTTCATCAAAAGAAATCGAAGTCACTAATTTCATCCTGTAATCTTTGAAGTGATCGAATCCATGAAAATAATTCGAATAATGTTTTCTCATTTCAAAAAAACCAAGCTTATCACCTTTCCATTCGATGGACTTTTCCAAATGAATGCGACAGGCAGCAACGCGTTCTTCAACGGTGGGAAGAGATAATTTTTCTCCGGTATTCAGAAAATGCCTGATCTCGCGAAAAATCCATGGATTGCCAATAGCTGCCCTGCCGATCATGACTCCATCAATACCGTAACGTTTTTTCATTTCAAGTGCGCGCTCAGGTGAATCCACATCACCATTTCCAAAAACCGGAATTTGAATCCGCGGATTATTTTTTACCTCTGCGATCAAAGTCCAGTCAGCAGGTCCTTTGTATAATTGCTTTCGTGTTCTTCCATGAATGGTGAGCGCAGCGATACCGATATCCTGGAGACGTTCCGCAACTTCAACAATATTCAATGTGTTCTCATCCCAGCCCAATCGTGTCTTCACGGTCACCGGAAGATTCACCGCTTTCACAATTTGCTCCGTCATCTTCACCATTTTTGGAATGTCCTGCAACAAGGCCGCACCGGCTCCTTTGCAGGCAACAGCTTTCACCGGACAACCGTAATTGATATCAATGAGATCCGGGTTTGCAGCCTCCGCAATCAAAGCGGCCTCACGCATGTGTTCAATGTCACTGCCAAACAGCTGGATGCCGATCGGGCGCTCGTATTCGAAGATATCGAGCTTCATCATGCTTTTCGCGGCGTCACGGATCAACCCTTCCGAGGAAATGAATTCGGTGTACATGAGATCCGCTCCATTCTGCTTGCATACATAACGGAATGGCGGATCACTGACATCTTCCATCGGAGCAAGAAGCAGGGGAAAATCAGGAAGGGTTATGTTGCCTATTTTGATCATAAACGAATCAACTCCGTTAACTATTCTCTAAATTGCGGACGCAAATTTAATCCATTATGTCTCTCAAAGCAACCTGGGAAGATACTTCACCCTATTCTAAGTTTTTGCTCGCTGTTGGGGTGATTCTTATGAGTGCCGTGCTTTTTACGCTGATAAGCACCTTTGCAGCCCTGGGAATTTATGGAATCAGTCTTACGCAGATGCAAACCCTGCTAAGTGATTTTTCAAATCCAACAGCCATTTCTGTGTTGAAATTGATTCAGACCATATCGACCATTGGAACATTTATCATTCCCGCATTCCTCGTGGCATATTTATTCAACAGGAAACCCTGGGACTACCTATGTGTAAGCAAAAAGCCGGGGATTTTGTCTGTCATCCTTGTTGTTGCTGCATTAATCGCAGCTCTTCCGTTGATCAATTACCTCGGAGATTTGAATTCACGGATGTCACTTCCATCGTTTCTTTCCGGCGTTGAAAAGTGGATGAAAGCATCTGAAGAAGAAGCTGCGAAGCTCACCAGGAGCTTTCTTGAGATGCATTCAATATCTGATGTATTGTTCAATGTATTCATGATTGCACTGCTGCCTGCGCTTGGAGAAGAATTATTATTCCGTGGAATTATCCAGCGGATATTTTCTGAGTGGTCAAAAAATGTACACCTTGGAATATGGGTATCGGCTGTTTTATTCAGCGCCATGCATGTTCAGTTTTACGGCTTTGTTCCCAGGATGCTGCTCGGTGCGCTGTTTGGGTACCTTTTGGTGTGGAGCAGTTCCCTCTGGTTGCCTATCATTGCGCATTTTGTGAATAACGCATCGGCTGTCATATTCACGTATCTTTTCAATAAGGAAGTAATGGCTCTTGATCCCGATAAGGTAGGAACTGAAAATGATTACACTTCTGTGCTTATAAGCGTTTTATTTACCGGCTTATTACTTTGGCTGTTCTATCAAAAGGAGAGAAAGAAAATTTCTGCTGAGAGCGATGGGTAATTTTTATCTTTGCGACCCGTTAAAATCAGAAATCAGAAATCAGAAATCAGAAATCAGAAATCAGAAATCAGGAATACCAATAACCGGAGAGATGTCCGAGTGGCTTAAGGAGCACGCTTGGAAAGCGTGTGTGCCCCAAAAGGGTACCGTGGGTTCGAATCCCACTCTCTCCGCTGAACACTGATTCATAAAGTTCATACGGTACTTCAACCCTTGATTGCAGCGCAATTTCAAGGGTTTTTTCATTTGGGACAGGATCACCGGGTTCATAAGGTGCCATTACACAGGTTACCTATTCGGTTACCTATACTGAAATTTTTTTCTACAGGTATCCTAATTTTTCGGAAACCCGCGTCACCACTGACTTGCTTGGCAATTGCTATCATAAAAATCTTATCGAAATCACTTTTGCATTCATGTTTAAATAACAACCTAAAAAACAAATTATGAAAACAGCAAAAGTTATCTTCTTCCTGAGAGTTGACAAAGTCAGCCAGGAAACGGGCGAAGCGCCCATCTATTGCCGCATTACCGTTGACGGTAAACGGTCCGACATGTCCATCAACCGTTCGGTGCATCCACAGCGTTGGAAAGACACGAATCCTTTCCAGCACATTGGGATCCTAAGCTTAGAATTCCACGTGGACAAGTTGTCG
>JADMIO010841929.1_pt1 | contig 90719 bp, 101 predicted proteins | sample 8958161 | NCBI WGS metagenome assembly JADMIO01 (sample SAMN16585339, study PRJNA669376) | soil metagenome | isolation source: Crop rotation soil | place: USA: Cullars Rotation, Alabama | collected 2011
GACTTCAAGTCACGTGAATTCCAAGCTTCGGATCCCACTGTGCTGGAAAGGGGCTTGGACTCAGGCGAACTCTGATCCAGAAGCTTATGCCCATCGGCTTTATGCTTGGCTGCATGAACTAGACGATCTGAGTTGCACACAAATTCTTGTAGAGTCTGTGCCGAATGAACCCGCATGGGCGGCCATTGCCGATCGACTCGGGCGGGCGGCGGCCGGAGACGTGGAAAAAGAGGAGGGAACACCATGACAGACACGGTTCAACCGGTCGTTTCCGTGGTGATGGGAAGCAAGTCGGACTGGGAGACCATGGTTCACGCCAACGCCATTTTAACGGAGTTTGACGTGCCGCATGAGTGTCTGGTGGTTTCGGCGCACCGGACACCGATTTGGCTGGCAGAGTTTGCCGAGGCTGCTGAAAATCGCGGAATTCAGGCGATTATTGCCGGAGCGGGTGGGGCCGCCCATTTGCCGGGTATGTTGGCGGCCCAGACGTTGATTCCCGTGTTTGGGGTTCCGGTGGAAAGTCACAGTTTGCGCGGAATGGATTCGTTGCTGTCGATTGTCCAAATGCCGGCAGGAATTCCGGTAGGGACCTTTGCCATCGGCAAGTCCGGTGCGATTAATGCGGCTTTGTTATCCGTAGCCGTTCTGGCGCTCAGCAATCCGAACCTCAAGGAACGGTTGCGTCAGTATCGGGAAGCCCAAACCCATCGGGTGCTGGCGGAGCGGATTTTATGACTTCGCCGGTGATTTTGCCCGGTCAGTCTGTTGGGATTCTGGGGAGTGGGCAGTTGGGACGAATGCTTGCAATGGCTGCCAAGCGCATGGGCTACCGGGTCTGTGTGTTTTCTCCTGAGGCAAATTCACCGGCGGGCCAGGTGAGTGACCTGGAAATGGTTGCGTCCTACGAAGACGATTCGGCTTTGCAGCGTTTTGCCGCTGAGGTAGACAGTGTAACTTTGGAATTTGAAAATATTCCCGCAAGCGCCTTGCAAACCCTTTCCTCGGTGGCTATTCCCATCCATCCGTCTGCCGAGGCCCTGCATATTGCCCAGCATCGGTTGCGGGAAAAAACGTATTTGAAGGCTCACGGCTTTCCGGTTACGTCTTTTGAGTCTGTTTGCAGCTTGGAGGAACTCAAGCAGGCGCTGACTCGTTTAAGTTGTCCTGCCGTGCTGAAAACCGCCGGATTTGGGTATGACGGCAAAGGTCAAGTCAAAATTAACACCATCGCCGATGCCGAGACCGCCTGGAATGGCTATGAAACCACCGCGGCGATTGTGGAAGCCTTTGTCCCGTTTGAAACCGAACTCTCTGTTGTGGCGGCAAGAAACCCGAAAGGGGAAACCGCTTGTTTCGGGCCGATTGAGAACCGGCATCAAAATCACATTCTGGATGTTTCTGTGTTTCCAGCCCAAGTTTCCACGACCATTGCCGAGCAGGCGCGTAAATTGACCCTGTCTCTTATGGAAACGCTCGATTATGTGGGAGTGTTGTGTGTCGAATTTTTTCTGACCCAGGACGAAACGCTCTTGATTAATGAAATTGCGCCGCGCCCTCATAATTCCGGGCATTTGACGATTGAGGCCGCCTTCACCAGTCAGTTTGAGCAGCAGCTTCGCGCCGTTTGCGCTTTGCCGTTGGGGTCGTTTGAAGCCACCGCTCCCGCAGCAGCAATGGTGAATCTACTGGGAGATTTGTGGCAGGCTGAGCCACCGGATTGGGCCGCCTTGCTGCGAGCTTTTCCACAGGCACATCTTCATTTATATGGTAAAGCTGCTGCAAAACCGGGTCGAAAAATGGGACATATTACATTAACCGCTGCAACGGTTGAATCCGTTGTTGAGCTGGCCGAGGCGATAAAAACGTTTTTGACTCAGTCTGTGACTGCTGTTTCTACGGCTTAATGTTTTTGCGCCCAAGCTCAATTGCTGTCGGATAACGGTGATTAACAGAGAGCTGAGCTTGCGAAAACCTGCGATGTTTCGTAGCCGTGTGACATTGCTTGCGATGGCCAATGATTTCGATTTCTTCTTTTCGAAGCGGGCGAACCTCGGTTTTGGAAATATGGGCACAGACTTCAACGGGATGTCCCCTGAGAATCTGTTTAAGTTGCTGATAAAATGTTTTTGCCGTGATTAATTTTTGAGCTTCACTTTTTAAAGAAGATAATTTGAATTCGAGTCGTCCACCTGGTTTTTCAAAATAAATTTTATTTCCTATCGTACTTTGAGGACTAAGGGTCAGGCTCGCTTGCTCATCCAGTAATGCGATTTTTCCGGTTACTGTACTGTGGGGAGAAAGCTCAATTCGATTTCCTGTCAGGCTGCCATTAACTTGGGCTTGCCTGTCCATAAAAATGGTGCGGCCTTGAACGTCTCCAAGGACTTGGCCTTGAATATAAACTTCGTCCCCTTTAACGCTTCCTTCAACGCATCCTTCGGGGGCAATTAAAACCCTATCAGCCTCGACCCGACCATTTTGTATTTTTCCAGAAATGGTAATTTTTTGACTGATAAAATCGCCGTAATGGATCGTGCAACTTGGATGATTAAAACCACAAGGTTTTATTTTAGCTGCGAAGCCAATCGGATTGATTTTATTCAGGTGAGCAAGAGAAATCCAGGGAATAATGTACATCATTTGTTTTAATTAGTGGACTTTATTAGGGCGTTTGGGATGAGATCTTTGCGAGAGATGATAACTTATTGTACTGGGTTTCACAGGGCTTTTCCGAAAAGTATAAAATTGAGAGTCGTTTTCTGGAAATGAAATTTCATATTGAACATCCTTACCTTTAGTTTGATTTTTAAGCGCCGAAGTCACTGCTGTTATCCACGGTTGTCCTCGTCTAAAATCTTGTACATCGCATCGAATTTTGATTAAACCATGGGGGCGTATAAATTTAATTGAGCTTATAGCACGACAAAATGCTCTGGCTTCTTCAATATCTTCTGGAGGTTGTAAAGTAATTTGACCATAGTCGTTGATGACTTCAAGGTTTCCTCTCATTTCAGGAGAAGGCTGTGCCGGATCGGCTTTAATAATTTCAATTTCATTGGCAGAGATATTTCCGTTGAGTGTCCCCGTTAAAAAAACGGCTTCTGCTTTAATATTTCCGGTTACTTCACCAATGCTTATAAGCAGCGACTTATTTTTTGGAGATGTCGGTGGGAAAGGTTTTTCGATTGTATCATTATTCTCCGTAAGAGTTACTTTTTCTCGTAAAATTTCGACGCGGTTGGCTGAAATATTGCCAATATGTCTTCCTGTAATTTTCGCCAATCCGTCACTTGCGGTAACGTAAAGAGTACCGCTTGTTGTTGCTGGTACGAGGTTCCCGTTCGCTTGTGAAGCCAACACTTCTACGGATTGTCCAGCCGTAATATTGCCGTCCTGCTGCTGCCCGTAAATACAAACTTTGCTTGCTTCGGCACTGGTCTGAATATGACCGATAACGTGTCCTTGAGCGCCGATTTTTATAGATGGCGAAGTGCCGCTGATGTTTCCTTTATAAGCCCCTAAAATCACGATGGGCTTATCCGTTTCAATCGACTCCAAACAACTTTGTCCTTCAGCAATTGTGATTGGGTTGCCCGTAGCAGAAGACGGGTTCATAAATCCTATGGGAGTTTTAGATGACGAAAAATAGAGTCTTGAGGAGACGGATACCATAGACAATGACAATTCCTCGTCTGTAGAAGTAGCCGAATTAAAACGCCTCAAACCGAAAAGTTGCGTTAGGATTTCAGCAATCCCTGGGTATGGCGAACGCCGCTGGGGGTCATTTTGTATTCCGCGGCGTTGGCTGTACCGGTCATGTCCGGTACAAGCTCCAAGTAGCCGCTTTCGACACTCACTTCCAGGTTGGTGTGATTAACAGGCGTGAGACCCGCGCGTAGTAACTGGGCATTAATGTCTTTGAGCGTAAATTTCGGCGTCTGAGTCACTTTCGACAAGAAATAGGCCGACAGGGCCAGAAGATCGACTCCCCCGGTAATTTGCGGGGCCAGTTGAGCCAATTCGGTAAACGTTTCAATGCCGGGCGGAGGGGCCTCATCCGTCGCGTCATATTTGGGAAAAGCGGATTCCGCAGCAATCGGTTCCACCGGTTCCGGCGGATCAAAAAGCGACTCCGGGAGTTCCAGTGGAGGCGGTGCTTCTGCGGATTCGTCTTCCAAAACCGTCGGATTGTCGTCGGCTTCCGCCTCAGTAACCGACATTTCATCAGAAGGCGTTGTTTCGGAGGCCGCTTCTTCAAATGCAGCCTCAGGCTCGTCAGCTTCCGGCACTGGCATCTCTCTTTGGGGTTCCGACACGGGTTCCGGCTCGACAGAGGTCAGCGGCGGATCAATAGGAGTAGTCACTTCCTCCTCTGCTTCGGCTTCGGGTGAAATGGCTTCCCGGGAGACTTCCGGAGGAGATTGTCTTGGGGTATCCGCTGCGGTGTCCTCTCCTTCCAAATCCATGGCCAGCGAATCGAGCAGCAGATCAAAGTCATCTTCCGTAGAAGGCGGCGTCACCGCTTGCTGAGGCGGAGAACCGGAATTGTCAACAAGGGGAGGGGGATTATTTACAGAGTTATTGACAGGCTGTTCAAAACCCGTCAGATCTTGGGAAAGGTCGCTCATATCCAGCGGTTCGGGCGAAATTTGCGGCGCATTTTCGACAGTTGACGTAGATTTATCGACAGGCTGTTCAAAACTCAGATCCGCGTGCTTACCGGCTTCGGCTTGCAATGATTGAAACGCATCAAACGTTCCCACAATCTCCAGATGCGCCGGTGTGACAAAGCTTTCAATGTCTTCCACCAAGGACGTGTCGGAAAATTCGCTCAGTGCTTCGTCATCGACAAAAGCATTTTCGGAAACCTGCTGCGGAGGAATTTGCTTTTGACGTTGGGATTGCTCCGAAAGCAGTTGTAACTGGGCTTCAAGCTTTTCAATTTGAGCCATTAACGTGGCGTTTTGTTTTTCCAGCAACGCTTCAACACGTTGTGTTTCTGGAAACGCCGCGTGAGCGGCATCCAGATTCGCTGTTTGAATTGCCAAGTGAATCGTCGGAGGGGAGGCGGCAACAGAAACCAGTTGAGGTTCCATAGGGGGAGGGAGGATGACGGGAGACGGCGTTACCGGAAGGTCTGCGATAACGGGTGACGCTGCAAGCGGCATGGCAACAACATTGGGAACACCGGGAAAGACTTCCGAAGCCCAACGCCGCATTTGCCGGGCGATAAACCAAATATCGTCCGAATCCAGCTCAAAGACGGAATGGCCTTGCTTGAGCCGGAGTTGGTAAAAATGCGTGTGGCTGGAATCCATGGAGCGCGCGTTTAAGCGTGGTAACCTTGCTGGGACATTAACAGGTTGCGCCAGTTTTCCATCTGCATTTCAATAAAGCGCGCATCGTCGCTTTTTAATTCCAATTCCAGGTCGCCTTTTTTCAATTTAAAAATATATTCACTCACCCGAGGGCTCTCCCTTTTGTGGTTAATACGAAAACAACAGACGAACGGTCCGTTTCTTGCCCCATTATACCCGGAATTATCGGGGAGTCGACGTTTTTAAAAGAAGGGCGAATCCAAGGCGTCGCTTAAGAGCGCCGGACATCTTCAATGTGCTGGGCTTCGGGCACGGCGATCTCGGAGGTGGTCACATCAAACCAGCGTGTGCTTGCGGAGTTTGCCGGTTGATAGGAAACCATGATTTTCACTTTTAGCTTACCGTGTTCCAGGTCTTCCAGCGGAATGGACGTGGGAGCCTTGAATTCCAGCGCCTTGGAGCCTTTGAACTCCCCACGCGCCCCCAGCGGGTCGCTTCGCGTGGCGGCGATTTGTTGCAAATCGGCCAGTTTTTCGTCACCGGTTAAAAACAGAACCCGCACGGTCAGGTAATTAATCGGGTAGCTGCCGCCGTTGGCAATACTGAATTCCACTTGGGGCACCAGGTCAAACGAGACCGGGTTAACCGTATAAGACAGGACCAGGTCGTTGGCTTTCACCGGGAACAGGGCATCGGAAGGGAGCTTGACGGTTTCGTTGATGGTCTGGGCCTCGCCGAAGTAACGCTCTGCGTCCTTGGGTTGATGGGCATCCATCAATTCGCGGCCTTTTCTTACCAGCATGCTGGCCAGTTTCAGGCTAATGCCCTTGGGATCCAACTGGTAAGCCTTACGGTACCAAATGATGGCGTTGTCCAGGTCGTCTTTCTGTTCATAAACCCAGGCAATGGCGACATTGTTGTCGGCGGTGTTCTCAAAATGCAGGGCATAGCGCAGAACCGCAATGGCTTTGTCAAATTGCTTGTTTGAAACATATTGATCCGACAGAAAAGAGGCTGCCTTAACGAGTTTTTGTTCCACCGGCTGCTGCTCGTCTACGGATTTGACATAACGCAGCGCATTGGCATACTTGAGAAAAGCCTGTTCATAGTTGGGCGGCTTGCTATCGAGGAAAGAATCGCCCCAGGTTTCATACAGCTCCACCATGGCGGCCAGCAGATCCGGGTCTTTCCTGTTTTTTTCCTGCGCCTGGTAGGCTTGTTGTAATTGTTTCTCGGCATCTTGGTATTTGCCCTGGACAATCATCAGGCGGCTGATAGCGACATGGGCGCCGCTTTCACGCAAATTACCGGCGCGCAGTTGCGATGCAATACGAAATTCTCGGGCGGCTTTTTCGGGTTCGTTGATTTCCATGTAGGCGTTGCCCAGCGCCAAATGGCCTCGGTAGCTTTTGGGGTTCAAATGTACCAGGCGTTCAAACTGACCGGCGGCGAGTGCAACCTTGCCCTGCTTCATCAGCCATTGTCCGCGCCGCATCAAATCCCCCTGGTCCGACTGACGAAACAGGAGGATGCCGGAGAAAATCAGGGCAGCCATTAAAATGGCGCTGCTCATCATCAGGATGTACTGTTTTTGCGGATGAATGTACACCAGCCGGTTAATCAACGGCCACAACCCCCGTCTGGAACGGCGGCGGTAAGGTCTTCTCATCATCGCGGAGGGCATGTCCTAAAGGCGGTCCTTAACCAAACACTCAATGTGACCCTATTGTACTCCACAAATGCCCGCTCAAGACAACCTGTCGCACAAACCGGCGAACGGTGACGGATACTCGCAAAAGCCGACGGTGTTTCAGCCGGCGGCTTTTGTTGTTTGTCATGCTTGGCAGAATACGCTGATTAAAGAGTCAGCTCAGAGAAGAATCATCAAAAAATTCAGGGAGCCGCAATTGATGACGGCATGTTCTCGAATACAGCGCAGCAGGCGGTGGTCAGTTCCGAAAGGGAAGCGAACTCCTGGTGGGGAATTCGGCTTAAAACCTCTTCCAAGGATTCCGAATGGGTCTTCGTCCAGAAAATGATGTGATCACCCGCTTCTTCATGCAGTGTTTCCCAAGCACACGGAAAAGACACGGTTTCCAGTGCCTGTACGACGGACGCAATTCCGTAAGCCATTGGTAATGCGGCAAGTTCCTGGGGTAAACTTTCCCAATGCGGATTCTGGGTCACCATGACAATTTTCCCCTTACATTGTTAAGACCGGTTTTGCGGCCTGAAATAAAATGCTCCCTGCTGACGCTTTGCCGCAGTGATTTCCAAAAACGAGATGGTTCTACTGTAGCGTGTCTTTTCCCGGGAAAAATCCGTTATTCGGGCAACGCACAAAAAGATTGAAAAGAGGGGGGACACTCCTTAGTGTGTAAAGGACGGTCCAAGCTGATACGGTTGAATCGTGACAGTTTCCCAGACGCGTCCGGAGAGGTAAGGTTCCCGGTCCAGCCAGAGAGACTGAAGTGCCTCTTTCGAGTCGAATTCGCAGACAATAGCCGAGCCGACCATGTGGCCGTCGTCATTTAAAATCGCGCCGCCACAAATCATATGGCCTTGGGCTTTCATCAGGTCAATCATTTCCACATGGGCTTGCCGGCAGGCTTTACGCCGCTCCAATGCCCCGTCGTCGGAATAATCCCGGGCGGTCAACAAAAATTGCATCGCACGCGCTCCTCTCTTTTGAATTTAACCGATGGGCTCTGGGAACGAGCGTAGCATCATTCGGCGTCGGGAAACAAGGCCACTTTGACAGCGTGCCCGGCTTCCATTCGTTGCAACGCCGTAACGATTTCAGACATGGGCATCCGTTGGGTAATCAGCGGGATCGGATCGATTTCTGTTTTCGAAAGCAGGGAAACCGCTTCTTGAAAATGTTTCGGGGTATGGTGAAACAGGCTAATCAAGGAAATCTCGTCGTAATGAAGCCGCCGGGTATCGAACGTTACACTGCTGCCGCGTTCACACCCACCGAATAAATTGACGAGCCCCCCGCGACGAACAAACGAAACCGCCATTTCCCAGGTGAAAGGTTGGCCGATGGCTTCGATAACGACATCAAATCCTTTTCCGGATGGAGAATAACGATTTAAAAAAGCGTTAATTTCCCCGCTGGAAGGGTCTGGCAACGAAGCTACCGCATCCACCTCTGAAAAACGGTGGGCCAGCTCGATTTTGAGTGGATTACGTCCAATACCGACCACGGTTGCCCCGGCGCGTTTGGCCAATTTACACAATAAAAGCCCAATCGATCCCAGTCCCATGACCAGTACGGACATCCCGGGCTCGATATGGCAGGCTTCGATACCGCGAAGACAAATGGCGAGGGGTTCAGCGAACGCGGCGGTTTCAAAGGGGAGGGTCTGTGGAATAGGCCACGTGTTTCGCGCCACAATAGGGGCTGGGATTTTCAAATATTGCGCATACGTTCCATTCAGTAAATCCAGGTGCTCGCAGAGATTAAACTGTTGGCGTTGGCAGAAAAAGCAATCCAGGCAGGGAGCGGAATTTGCCGGAACAAGCCGGTCTCCCGGCTTGAATTCGCTGACGCCTTCTCCGATGGCTGTGACAATGCCTGCGCCTTCGTGTCCGAAGAGGGAAGGAAAATTTTTCAATAAAACGGGATGCCCGCGTTTAAAGGTTTTAAGGTCGGTTCCGCAGGTTAAGGCCGCTTTGATTTGGATGACCAGTTCGCCGGGGCCAGGCGCCGGTTTGTCGGTTGACTCGAATCGAACATCTCCCGGCGCGTAGAACAGGGCCGCTTCCATGGTTTGTACGTCGAGCGGGAGCGCAGAAGCGGTCATAAGGCGATAAACCCTTTCAGAATTTGGCCGCTGCGATAGCGAGACAATGCTTGCGGAAGAGACTCCAAACCAGAAAATGTCGTGATGAGAGGCTCCGTCTGGATTTGAGTGTTGAACACCAAGTCAGCCGCTTCTCTCAATTGTTCCAACCCCGGAGAATAGCTGCTCAAGACTGTGATTTCCCGGTAATAAATGGCGTTTTGATCTACCATCGGCTGAGGCGTGCCGCTGGCTGAAAAAAGCATCAGCGTCCCCCCGTCGCGAACCCGTTGGAATGCGGTTTCCAGCGTTTGCGGGGTAACCACGGATAAAAAGACGATATCGGCTCCCCGCCCGTCCGTATGACGCTCAAGAAGACGTTGGAACTCAATCGGGTCCGTGGTGGCATCCTCAACCATTGCTTGCGTCTTTGCCAATTGGACTCGTTCCGATGACAGATCCAGCCCGAAAACGGTATAACCTTTTAAGCGTAAATATTGAGCGGTGAGAAGTCCAATAAACCCCAATCCAAAGAGGGCAACCGTTTTTCCCGCAGTGGCCGGCAACCGATGAACCGCCCGAATACAGCATGCCAGCGGTTCGACGCAACTGGCCGCCTCATCGGAAACCCCGTCCGGAATTGGAAAAACCGTGTGTGATAGATGGTTATGGCTGACGGCAATCTGTTCGGAAAAACCGCCCGGGATAATATTGCTTTCTTTAAACGCCGCACACATCGATGGTGCTTGATGTAAGCAGTAATAGCATGTTCGGCACGGAATATGATGGGCGACCACCACCCGTATTCTTGGTTGAAACGTGGGGAAATCCATTTGGGCCTGACGTGATAAAGTCTCAATTTCACCCACGACTTCGTGGCCTAAAATCGTGCCGGTCGGAAAGTTACGATGGATTAATTTATCCACATCCGACCCGCAGAGCCCGCACCCGGTCACTCGAATCAAAGCCCCACCCGGCGGTAGTTCGGGCGTCGGAATTGTTTCGCAGACGCCCAAGGATTGAGGGGCGTCAATCACCGCAGCTTTCATCTTAAAACCAGCTTAACTCGAAACAGGAACTCGTTTTTTACTGTAACACGAGGCCCTGCCCAACGATAGCGTTATCTGGAAAAATCTTCTTAGTGAAATAACCGAACGGATTGAAACTTGTCTGCAATACCGTTCACCCGGGCGCTGGTGGTTTGAACGACGTGCGCGAAGCGGGCTGCGATCAAAGCGGATACTTTGGCAAACGTATCGGTAATCGGTCCAAATTTAGAACTGGTTGCTGCAGGCGACGTTGGTACGCCACGCCGTTGAAAGGTGTCCACCGGCAATGCGGCAAATGCCGTCTGGTTTCCGAAAGAAAGCGCTTGTTTTGCAGGTTTTCTCACCGCTGCCGCGGTTATTTTTGAAACATCCATAGCCCAAGTCCTCCGAAAATCATTATAAGGGATGATTGTCTATGAGCATAGTAAATTTTTCGTAACACCGTATTACCCGAAAGTCCAGGCCGGATTGGCTAGGAACATACCTGACGGACGGAATTGGCCGGGCAGGGTGCCTATGGTATTGTGGACACATCTGGATGAATGATGGGGATCGGGGCATGACAAGCTTGACTGCGGAAACGCTTCAACTGAAAGAATTGATTCGACTGGGGCAAACGGATGTGCAGGTACAAGGCCGGTATGATTACGACGATTTGCCGGTAACCCAGCCGGTTGAAGTCTCTGCGCGGGTGACGCTTTCCGAGACCGGGGCAACGGTCCGGGGACAATTTACCGCAGTGGTTGAAGAACCTTGCGATCGCTGCACCGACCCTTTCTCCCGGACGCTGGAAGAGACATTTTCCGAGCGGTTTGTTTATGACAGCTTGACGGCCCAGCCGTCCCCGGGAGAGTTTGAGCTGCACGACGAAGATTTCTACGATACGATCGGCCCGGACGGCATTCTGGATTTAAAAGATCTGGTTTATCAGCACGTGTTGATTGCACTCGGCATCAATCGCTTTTGTGGTCGGGAGACCTGTCAGCTCCAGGCTTAAAGGTTTGGACCTACCGGGTTTCCAGAAAGACTTTGTTTGAAGCCCCCGTCGAAAAATAGCTTTCCCACTTCGAAGCCACCTGTTTTCGGGTGGCCTCGTCCATGACAATCTCATCGGGCCAGTCGCGGTTGAAGCCTTCGGTCGGCCACTTGACGGTGGCATCAATCCCCATTTTGCTGCCGTAAGCCCACATTGGGGCGGCATGGTCGAGAATATCGAGCGGGCCGTCGACCATCATGGTGTCCCGGCGCGGGTCGGTGTTATTGAAAACACGCCAGGCGACGTCGGAGACGTTGTGCACGTCGACGTCTTTATCCACAATCACAACGTATTTGCTGAACATCATCTGGCCAACGCCCCATACGCTGGTCATCACCTTGCGGGCATGGCCGGGATAGCGTTTGTCGATGCTGAGAATGACGCAGTTGTGAAATACACCCTCGGCGGGCAGGTTCATATCGATGACTTCCGGAATAAACAGCTTGAGAAGCGGGAGGAAAATGCGTTCGGTGGCCTTGCCCAAGTAGTAGTCCTCCTGCGGCGGCTTGCCGACAATGGTGGTGCAGTAAATCGGGTCACGACGATGAGTCATTGCGGTTAGATGAAAGACCGGGTAATCATCGGCCAGGCTGTAATAGCCGGTATGGTCGCCAAACGGCCCTTCCCGCCGAATTTCATCGAGCAGCACATAACCTTCCAGAATAATTTCGCTTTCCGCGGGGACTTCAAGCGCGACGGTTTTGCACGGCGTCATCGTTACCGGGTGTTTATGCAAAAATCCGGCAAACAGCATCTCGTCGATGCCGGGCGGCAGGGGAGCTGTTGCGCTATAGACGATGTGAGGCGGCGCACCCAGGGCAACGGCAACCTCCAGTCTGTCCAGTCCTGCCCGGCGGGCGTTTTCATAAATCCGGTTGCCGTCGTGATGCTTGTGCCAGTGCATGCCGGTGGCGGTATTACTGTATTTCTGTAACCGGTACATCCCGGCGTTGCGCTCGCCCGAAAGCGGATCCTTGGTAAAGACAACGGGCAGCGTGATAAAGGGACCGCCGTCCTGTGGCCAGCAGGTCAGAATCGGGAGTTTATCCAGCATTGGCTGGGACAAATCCGTAATGACCACTTCCTGGCAAGGTGCCGCGCCTTTAACGGTTTTGGGCAGAAACTGGTTGAGTTCGGCCAGCTTGGGCAGCATCATCACCTTGTCCATAAAGGATTTGGGGGTCGGCGGCTTCACAAAGGATTCGATGCGTTGCTGGACTTCTTCAAAGTGTTCAATCCCCAGCGCCAGCTTAACGCGCTCTTCCGAGCCCAGCAGGTTAATGGCCAGCGGCATGTCAAAGCCTTCCACATGGGTAAACAGCATGCCGGTGTTTCGCATGCCTTGGGCTTTGCTGACCCGGTCCGTAATTTCCGTAATTTCCAGATACGGTGAGACGGGAACCTCGATTTGAGCAAGGTCGTCCTGGCTCTCCAGGTGCTGCAAGAACTCCCGGATGTTGCGGGGAAGGCTGGGCATACGGAGGGACCCTCTTTGGCCAAAAGTGTATTACCATACCATTATGCGGAAATCGGAGTTGGGATGAAAGCGTCGGTGTTTTTGTAATGGTTGCGATAAAGTTACTGGGGACGCTCGTCGGGATGGGGCTGGTCGGGGTGTTGACCTATTCCGGGTTGAATTTGGCCAGCGTGGACTTGCCGACCTGGCCGGAATTCAAAACGCAAAGCGGTTTTAGCCGTACCATGCAACGGGTTCTGGGATTAAACTGGCTGGCGGCGCGTGTTGCGGAAGCCCAGGTTCGCGCGCAGTTGTCTAAAGTCGCAACAGGCCAGATGACGGTCCATGTCACGCCGTTCAGTGCACTGGATATGTGGCACGGCAAGGCCCGGCGTGTGGAAGTAAAGGGACGCGACGTGCTGGTGGGCAAGGCCTTTTATATTCACCGGCTGACGCTTCAAACGGATCCCAGGACACCACTGTGGATTGACCTCAAATCCGGTCGACCGTTGAATCCTGTAGACGCCCGCCTGTCCATGACAGTAACGGAGGACGGCATCAACCGCAGCTTTCAAACGCCGGTTTTGCAAAAGCGCTTGCAGCGGATTCGGGTGCCGCTGTTTGGGATGGGAAGCCAACAATTACGCCTCTTGAATTCCCAGGTGGACTTTCAGCCCCAGCGGATTCAATTTTCCAGCCAACTGGCCGTCAAAGGCATGGCCGATAACGAAGCTCTGCCGGTGACGATGGAAACCGCGGTCGAGCCTGATCCGGAAACGGGGGGGCTTCATTTTTATGACGTGACTGTTTCTGCTCTGCCCGGCTCCACGGATAGCGAGCAGTTGCAGGAACTGGTCGCCAAAACGATGACGTCCGCTGTTAATCCTGAAAAATTGCTTCACCTGGGTTCGGAAACCAAAGTGTCGATTCAATCGGTGCAAGTAAACACGGATACGCTGGTGATGACGGCCCAAGTACGGATTGTTCCGGCAAAAGCCTCGTCAGGGTAACCGGTGTCAACTTCCGCCGGTCTGGGGTACAATCAAACCATACGCTGTTATTCGCCGATATTGAGAGTCTCATGAAAAAGACAAACCCGACCCTGCTGTTTTCCGTTTTTGCGGCGGTTCTATTGATTTTAGCGGCTGCCTTTATTTTCCGTCCCCAGCCCCCTCGGCCATTGCCGGGGCCTGCCATTGTGCATCCCGTTCAGCCGCTTCCCACGCAGAAAGTGATGATTTATTTCAACAAGAACAAAGGTTCCGAGATTGTGACGGAACCCGTCGTACGCCAGCTCCCGGCGACTGAGTCGGAAACGGGTCAGGCGAAAGTGGCTTTTGTCGTAAAAGAATTGTTGAAAGGCCCGACGCCGCATGAACGCGAAGTCGGGTATTTCTCGGAGATTCCCGCGGGAACCCGGCTGCTGTCCGTCAAAACGTATCCCAACAAGCTGGAAGTCGATTTATCCGGCCAGTTTACGTCCGGAGGCGGTTCCAACAGCATGATGCAGCGGGTGCAACAGATCGCCAAAACGCTGGTGTCCGCGCCACAGAAAAAGCCGGTTTATCTTAAAGTGCAAGGCAAATCCCTGGAAGTTCTGGGCGGCGAAGGCCTGATGATTCAGGAGCCCATTACCAGCGATCCGACGGTTTCCCAATAATCGCTATCTTTTGAACGACAACCTGTCTGTTATGCCTGCGAAGGCATGCTCCATTCTTTCCGCCAAGCTGATACTGGATTCCCGCTTTTGCGGGAGGACAATCCGGACTGCAATTAAGGTTGTTTTTCTAACGCCTCATAGGCCCGCATGGCTTCGCGTTCCTGGAGGCGAATATCGCGTCGGACACCGGCTTCTTCCCAGCGTTGAACCTGCTTTGGGGTCTGAGGTTCAAACAATGGGACGGGCTTGGGATTTCCGTTTGCGTCTTGGGCGACGAAAACCAGATAACTGGAGGCAACGCGGCGTTTGTTCGGACTTCGGTAAGCCCCGGCAACCACATCAACCTGCACTTCCATTGAGGTCTTCCAGGTTCGGGTCAGGACGGCGCTGGCTTGAACCTCTTCGCCAATCAGGGCCGGCTGTTCAAAGCTCATGCGGTCCTGCCGGGCGGCAATCACCGGGCCGTTGACATAGCGAAATGCCGCGCGCTCCCCGGCCTGGTGAATCATTTCTAAAATCACGCCGCCAAAAACATTGTGGTGCATATTCGAATCGTCCGGCGTCATCATCCGCTGCATGACTTCCGGGTTGTCCTGTTCGTCGATGGCGGTTTCGTGGCGTTTTCCCAGTTGCGCCTGTTCCAGTTTTCGATTGGCTTTGCGTAATTCCGCTTCCTGGGCTCGTTGGCGTTCTTCTTCCGTCTCCAGACGCAGACCGGGGATGGGCGTCGGTTTAAACTGTTCGTCAAGGGCGACAAAAACAAGATAGGCATGCGCAATATGACGTTTCTCGCCGTTACGCGGATTCTCAGCTTCCACGGCCACAGCCACTTCCATCGAGGTGTGCCAGGTCTGGGTCATTCTGCATTGCGTGCTCACCAATTCCCACAAGCGGGCGGGATTCAGAAAATCCATGCGGTCCAGAGAGGCCGTCACAATGTTTTTGCGGCTGTGCTTTCCCGCAGTCAGGCTGGCGGCCACATCAATGCCTTTTAGAATGACACCGGCCGTGGCCAGACCCAGCTTGTTGGTGTCCTTGGGAAAAATCACCTGGGCCAGCATCATCTTGGAGTCGGCCACCGATTTAGGGGGGAGGCTCACAGTCGGGTCAACAGCGTCCACAAAGGGGGTCCTTTCAATTCAAATTGTTGATGTCAGTCCATCATACCAAGGCGGACAACAAAGCACCTCATTTCCCGAATTTCGCTATACGCGCTTTTTGCGTGTGCTCGGAACCGCAAAGCCTGATACCTCGCTTTTAACCGGGACCGTTAAAGAAAATGTCACATGGTACGATGCTTGAATTATTGCTTTGTTTTCACGGTGCAGGAAGATCGCGATTGTGGCTTCTCTAACGGAAATTTTGTTTTATGTCGTCTTATTGCTGGCCATCGCCGTGGTGGCCTGGATTGGCCAATGGGGCCGTACCCGTAAAGTTGCCCGCTATTTTGTCCTGGGCCTGACGGGCTTGCTCGGACTGGGATTGCTGGGGGCCGGCGGGCTGATTTTGGGAATTTCAATCGCCATGCCGCAACTGCAATTGGGAATTTCCATGCAGGCGGTCGCCTGGATGCTGATAGGGATGGGCTTCACCGCGATTCCGGCATTATTGCCCGTAACGCGAAAAGCGATTGCAAAATTCGTGTTTCGTGGCCTGGAACCGGATGCGCCGGTGCATGTCTGGGCCTTGTTTATTTACCTGGCGGCTTTTGTCCTTACGTTATTCAGCCTAACAGTTTTGTATAACGGCGATATTATTGTTCAAAGCCTGAAAAATACCCCTTTAATCGGGGCTTCGGCGATTAACGCCGTCGGATTTCTGATCTTTTCGTTTCTGGCCGCCGGGGTCTGGGTCTGTCAGCCGTTGCGAGAAACCGCAGCGACGCTGGGGTTGCATCGAATTTCCTGGAAAACCGTCTTGAAGATGCTCGGTGTGGCCATTGTGCTTGCCGCCGTAATCCAAGGGGTGGAAACCCTTATCACGCCATGGGTCAGTGCGTCGGACCGGCACACCCTGCAGAAGGTTATTGAGGCCATGAAGCTCCACGGGCCGTTATTGACCAGTCTTATCACTGCGTTTGCCGTTGCTGCTTTTGCCGGTATCGGTGAGGAAATTCTGTTTCGCGGCTTGATACAGCCCGTTTTCGGTATTGTCCCGACAGCATTGCTGTTCACCCTGATTCATACCCATTACGGCTTTACGGTTTATCTGCTGGAATTGTTTCTGGTCGGACTCGTTTTGGGCTGGGTTCGTAAGCGCTATAACACGACTGCCTCCATTTTGGTTCACAGCGGCTTTGATTTCTTTGTGCTGCTGGTTTCCCTGATTCACTTACAATAAGGGAATGTCTGTGTACTTTCGGGTATCAGGGTTTATGGGTAGATAAGCATTAATTCTAATAAAATGGCCGAGTGCAGCGGCGAAGCCGCAAGCGAGGCCAAAGAATATTTCAAGGGGAGTGCAGAGGGGGGAACGCCCTCTGCATCTAGATCTGAAGGGATAATTTTATCTTTACATCTGAACATCTGAGCGAATTTGCGGCATATTTTGTCGGCGTGGTATTATCGGCTTAAGGGAACGACTGTATTGAGGCGGTATCCGTGTCGGATAGGGATGGTTTGGGAAAACGGAATTTATGTGCGGCATAACCGGCGTTTTTAATGTTCAAAGCGAAGAACCGGTTTCGCCGCAAATCATTGAGCGGATGATGACGGTGATGCATCACCGGGGACCCGACGATACGGGAACGTATTTCGATGGCCCCGTGGGATTGGGCTTTGTTCGCCTCAGCATTATCGATCTCAGTGGCGGTCATCAGCCGATGTCCAACGAGACCGGTGATATCTGGGTGGTCTTCAACGGCGAAATCTGGAATTACAAAACCCTGCGTCAGGATCTCATCGCCAAAGGGCATCACTTTCAAACGCAAAGCGATACGGAAACCATTGTCCACGCCTATGAAACCTACGGCGTCGATTGTGTACGGCATTTGGACGGGATGTTTGCGTTTGCGATTTGGGATGCCCCCCGTCAACGCCTGTTTTTGGCCCGTGACCGGGTAGGAAAAAAGCCGTTGTACTATACACGGCAGAACGGTAATTTTGCCTTCGCCTCCGAAATCAAATCGTTGTTGACCTTGCCGGGAGTGTCTCGCCAGGTGGATCCTCAGTCTTTGGCTGACTACTTGAGCGTGCGCTACGTTCCGGCGCCTTCGACCCTGTTTTGCGATATTTACAAAGTACCACCGGGACATTGGTTGGTGGTTGAAGAGGGCAATATTCGCAAAGAATCCTATTGGGATTTCCAATTCGGCCCGGTAGAACGTCAACCGGTGGAACAATACTTAAACGGGATCCGTTCTCATGTCGCCCGGGCAGTCGAAGCACGGATGATGGCCGACGTTCCGGTCGGGGCGCTGCTCAGCGGTGGTGTGGATTCCAGCATTGTGACGGGCCTGATGAGCCAGCTGACGCCGCATCGCGTGAAGACGTTTTCCATTGGCTTTGACATGCCCGAATATAGCGAATTGCCTTACGCACGCCGGGTCTCCGAGCATTTCGGCACCGAGCACCATGAATTGGTCGTGAATTCTTCCGATATGGCCCAATATTGGCCGTTATTAACGTGGCATCGGGACGAGCCGGTCAGTGAGCCGTCGGATTTGGGGGTGTACTTGATTTCCAAGCTGGCCCGACAGCATGTCAAGGTGGTGCTCTCCGGCGAAGGCGCGGATGAGTTGTTTGCAGGCTACCCGAAGTATGCGTTTGACTGGATTGCCCGCTATTACCGCTGGTTGCCCGAACCGCTCCGAAACGGGCTGTTGTCGCCCCTGGTCAATCGTTTGCCTTACTCGATGCGCAAGCAACAGCTGGCGATGACTGCCTGGAATCAACCGGCGCCGGAGCGTTGGATGACGTGGTTCGGCATTTTCAACGGGGCGTTAAAATCCGCCATTCTGTCACCGAATCTGGTTTCCCAGGTGGATATGGACGCCAGCCGGACCTTTCGTCATGTATTGGAGGCTCATCCCCAGCGCGATGACCTGTCCTCCATGCTGTATCTCGATACCAAACTGTGGTTGCCGGACAATTTGTTGATGAAAGCGGACAAGATGACGATGGCGGCGTCCGTCGAATCCCGGATTCCCTTGCTGGATGCGCAGTTGATAGAGTATGCCGCCACCATTCCGTCGGACCTGAAAATTCGGTCGTTTCAGACCAAGGCCTTGTTCAAACAGGCGTTTGCCTCCTTGTTGCCGCCCGAGGTCCTGAGTCGAAAGAAAGTTGGCTTTACCGTTCCTACCGGCGCCTGGTTTCGCGGCCCACAGCGCGACATGATGCAGGATCTGCTGCTATCGGATAGAACCTTGGACCGGGGCTACCTCAATCCGTCAACTGTGCGTATGATGGTTCATGATCACCTGGTGGGGAAAACCAATTATCAAAATCCGCTGTTTATTCTGGCGAGTCTGGAACTGTGGTTCCGGGTCTTTATCGATCCATCGCATCTCCAGCCGCCCGAGGCACACCCTGAGGCGATGACAGCGGCGACGGCATGAGGTGAAAGACAGAGAAAGCGCCCTGGATGGGACAACGGGATAAACTGGTCTGGTACATCAATCGCCTGAAGTTGATGAGCCCTTCGGAGATCTGTTATCGAGCAGGAGAGTCGCTTTCTGCGCCCATTCGATCCTGGCGTCAGGCGCAAATTAAGAAGCAGCAATTCAATTATCAAAGCCGAAGCCGGTATTTCTTTTCCGAGCGCGATTTAACCGACATTCGCGCATTTTACGCCGATAATCCCGATTTGAAGGCACGTTTGCTGGCGCAGGCGGACAGCGCTCTGGCGCACCGGGTGACGTTATTTGGTCTTCAGAACCTATTTCTTGGGGAGCAAATCGACTGGCACCGGGATTATGAGAGCGGCAAGCGCTGTGAGCCGGGGCATTATTCCCGCCTGGATTACCGCGATGAGGCGGTCGTAGGGGATGTCAAGTATACGTGGGAATTGAACCGCTTTCAGCATTTGTATTGCATGGCGCAGGCGTTTGTCGTTACTGCCGAGGCGTACTATGCCGAAGAGATTGTAACTCAGCTTCTCCATTGGATTGATACCAATCCTTATTTGATGGGCATTAACTGGACCAGTGCGAACGAGCTGGCGTTACGCCTCATTGCATGGGGTTGGGCGCTCAAAACGCTCGATATAATGAAATGGCCGCTGTCTTCCAGTATTCGGACCCGAATTGCGACCAGCATTTACCAGCAGGCCGAGTATATCGAAACCCACTTGTCGCGGTTTTCCTCGGCCAACAATCATTTGGTGGGAGAAGCCGCCGGATTGCTGATGACCGGCCTGACGTTCGATTTCGGTCCGGCGTCGACCCGATGGATTGCGCTGGGCAGCCGTATTCTGCGTGAAGAGTTGTACCGGCAGCATAGCGCCGATGGACTCAACCGCGAGCAGGCGCTGGAATATCACGTCTACGGCATCGATTTTTATTTGCTGGCATTTCTTCTCTTACGCCTGAACCGTCCCAACGCTTTGCCGGAAGACGTCTGGCAGTTTTTAAAGCGAACCATCACCGTGTTATCGGTTTGGCTGGATGATGCCGGAGCGGTGCCGCCGATTGGCGACTCGGATAACGCCTGGGTGGCGCAACTGTTGCATGAGGCAACGCCCCAACGGCGCGTCGAATCCTTGTTCAATACCGCGGCGCTAAGTTTCGAGATGCCCGAGTTAAAAGCCCTGGGCGGCCATCGCTTGGATGAGAAAACCCTCTGGCTGTTGGGACCGCAGCACTGTGCCGCTTATGCCGCATGGCGCGTTGATGCGCCGCCTTTGCAATCGTCGGTGCATTTGCAGGATTCGGGGTATGTCGTGTTCCGCGACGAGAAAACCCGTGCCTGGATGGATATTGCCCCGCTGGGATACCTGTCGATTGCGGCGCATGGCCACGCCGATGCGTTGTCTGTGGGATTTAGCTACGATGGAAAGCCTTTTTTAATTGACCCGGGAACGTATGCCTATCACACCCAAGGTGCCTGGCGAGACTATTTTCGCGGAACCGCCGCCCATAACACTGTGATGGTGGACGGGCGCAGTCAATCCGTCTCGGGCGGCAACTTTATGTGGTTGCAAAAAGCTGACGTCCAGTTAAAGGCGGTGCAATTGGACGAAGTCCGTGATCGCGTTCGCGCCTCGCACAACGGGTATCTCAAGCAGAGGCTGGGCGTCATTCACGAGCGTGAAGTCCTCTTCATCAAGAACGTGGGGCTGTTGGTGATGGATACGTTGAAAAACCCGTCCCGAAAGCCGCATCGCTACACCGTGTCATGGCATCTGCACCCGGATTGCAAGGTGCAGCGCAAAACCGAGGAGATTCTGCACCTTTATAATGCCGGGCGGCAGATTCAGCTTCATACCTTTTCATCGCAGCCGCCGGCTTTGTCGTTGCTTCAAGGCAGCCAGGACCCCATTGGCGGCTGGATGTCGGAAATGTATGGTCAAAAACGGCCCGCAACCACCGTTCGATACGAGGTTCAAGCGTCTCCAACCGTTCGCATTGTCAGCGCCTGGTTTTTGGCGGCGCAGGTCAGCCGGGTCAATTACGGGGAAAGTTGGTTGACGTTCGCTGTGAACGGGCTTCGTTACCGTATCCAGTTAACGGACGGCCTGCATCTCGTTCGCGTCGAACCTGAGTCCGCCGAAGCGACGCCGTTTCTGGATCCGACCTCCTCGCCGATTCTATAAGTATTGACGCCAGTTTGCACCGGGGGACTGGAAGCGGACTCGTCTCCGTTATACGCTAAAGCAACATAACGGTTTAACAGGAAGGATGACCCAGACCATGGCCAACTTTTGGGGACGGTACGATATTCGCGGCGTTGTCGGCGAAGGGTTTGATGAAGCCACATACCTGCGTATCGGGCGGGCATTCGCCCAATATGTCAAATTGCACGCCGATACGGCGGCATTGGCGGCTTCCCCCTGGATTGCCGTTGGCCATGACGCCCGGCCTTCGGCCATTGGGCTCTCAGAAGCTTTGATTCGCGGGATTATTGAATCCGGGCTGAACGTGGTGCGGTTGGGATTGTCTACCAGTCCGATGGTTTACTTTTCCGAATATATGGATACGCTGAACCCCGGCTTTCCCCCGGTTCTGGGTGCGGTTTCGGTGACTGCGAGCCATAACCCGCCGCAGTATAATGGGGCGAAATTTACTTTCCAGAAGACATCGTTTAACGATCACGACCTGATGTCGCTGAAAGCCCTGTATGAAGCGGAAAACTTTGAAACCGTGCCGGATTCCGCTTACGGCCAGGTGAAAGACTTTAATCAAATCGCCGACTATACGGCCTGGTTCGAGAAGCAATTCAGCACCCCGGGGCGAAACCTCAAAGTGGTGGTGGATTCCGCCAATGCCACCGCCGGAATTGTGGCGCCGGATGTTTTAAGACGCCTGGGGTGTGACGTTATCGAGTTGTTTTCAGAGCCTGATGGCACCTTCCCGAACCATCACCCGGACCCGTGCGTGCCCAAAAACCTGGAAACCCTTGTGGAAACGGTTTTGAAAACCGGCGCGGATGTCGGAATCGCTTTTGATGGGGACGCCGACAGATTGGGTGTGGTGGATGAACAGGGCCAGATTTTCCCCGGCGATATGCTGATGCTGTTTTACGCCGACGCCTTGCTGGAAATCATGCCCGGGGCCAAGATTATTTTTGATATTAAATGCACCCAAACCCTGTTCGACTTTGTCAACGCCCGTCACGGAGAGCCCTTGATGGGGCCGTCCGGTCACGCGTTGATGAAAAACCAGATGAAGCAGTTAGACAGCCAACTGGGCGGCGAATTCAGCGGTCACGTTTTCTTCCGGGACCGTCACTGGGGGTTTGATGATGCTCTGTATGCCGCCTGCCGCCTGATTGAGGTGCTGGGAAAACGTAAGGCGCAAAACGCCGAGTATCACTTGTCCCAATTCCGCGACAGCCTCCCCAAAACCATCGTATCCGATGAAATTCGCGTGGCATGTAAGAAAGAAGCTGGCCAGGCGCTGATTCACGACTTGGAAAAAACGCTGCGGGATAACCCGACATATTTCGGCCCCCCGATTCAGCAGATTTTGACGATGGACGGCTTACGCGCCGGCTTTGATCAGGGCTTTATCCTCATTCGCGGCAGCAACACCGAGCCCTGCATCACACTACGCTACGAAGCCGACAGTCCGGAATTGTTCGACAGCATCGGCAAAAAACTCAAAGCGATCTACGAGACGCTCTCTCAGCCGGTTTAAATGCTCAATAAGCTTCATTCTATAGAAGCGGATGAAGATCTGGAATTGGGTAGGCTCGGCAGGCAAATGGGGAGCCCGTTGTTCGTGGTTGTCGTGTAGTACCGCACCAACTGCGGAATCAGCAGTAGAAACAGCGCGCCCATCACCATGGTAAACGGCAGCGTGGTAATCAGCGTGATTTGTTGGATGGGTTGAATGCCACCTGCCATCAGAAGCAGGGAGGCCAATCCTGCGAACAATAATCCCCACGCCAGTTGTAGTCCTACGGGCGGCGTCGGGGTACTTTCAGTTTGAGACAGGCTGGCAACGGTGTAGGTCGCCGAATCGGCGGAGTTGATAAAGTCCAGCGCGATGGTAAACAGGCAGAGACATGCCAGGATGGGGTGATTCCAGAGAATCCGAATGAGAATGAACAAGACGCTGCTGGTTTCCTGTAAGGTCAATTCCGGCCCGACAAACTGCTGCTGGATTTGCAAGGCGATGGCGCATTGACCGAAGACAATAAACCATAAACAGCAAAAGAGACTTGGAATCAGGACCGAAGCAATCACCAACGCACGAATCGTTCGCCCGCGGGAAATTTTGGCGAGGAACAACCCGACAAAAGGCGTCCAGGCAATCCACCAACTCCAGTATTTGACGGTCCATTCATCTGCCCAGCGCGGCGAGTTGAAATGCTCGTACCCCAGGCTCATGGCCGGAAAGCGTTCGATAAACTGCGGGACGGAGCGTAAAATAGCGCCAAACAGCGAGGTTTTAGGCCCCAGAATAAACACCAGCGCCAGCACCGTCAGGTAAACCCAAACACTGCCATCACTGATGAATTGAATGCCTTTTTTCAGGCCGGTCAGGGCGGCGGTGACGTAGATTGCCGCCATTAACACCACCAGGCCCAGCGTGACCCCGATCCCGCCCGGCAAGTGAAACAGCGCCGTCAGTCCGCCTTCCAGTTGAATCACCCCATGGCGTACGTGGCTGAAATTCCGAACAAAATGGCCAGCAAGGCCCATAGGCCAATTAAAAAGTAGCCCTTTCGGCCTTCTTCGCCTTGCACTGTCGCCCGGTTGGGCTGGAGCAGATTGGCCAGCACCGGGTGGTTGCAGTTATAGGCCAGAAAGCCCAGACCCAGCGCCGTCATGCCGTAAATGGACCATGGGATAAAGCTCCAGTGCAGAAACGTATAGTGAAAGGCCCACATGGCCCGATCCAGCGTCCCCGTGGTGTGGGCAACCGGCGGATTCATAAAATGATAAAGCGGCTCGGCGGCGCCCCAGAACATAATGCCCGTTCCCATTCCCGTGGTGAAAAGAAGTCCGACCCAGGAGAAAAAGGTATATTCCGGCGTGGCGTTTTGCCCGCCAAGGCGGATGTTGCCCAATGGCGAAACACCGATGGCGAGAAAGACAAGCAGGGTGAGAAAGCCGAACCACAGGTAAAACGAGCCGAAATAATTGAAGACGAGGGTATTCAGTTGCTCTAGTACTGTGGCAAACCCGGCCGGACTAAAGCTGGCTGCAAGACAAAGCCCGAGGCCGATGGCTGCCGGGAGCCAGAACAGTCGGGGCAAACGGTGGAATACTTTTAATACAGAGGCTGGCCACTCTGCGGACTTGAATCGCACGGGAGACTCCACGTCAGTGCATGCACCTTCTCACGAGAAGGGACCATGAGTAAAGCCCTTATGGAGTAATATCGCTTTGATATACGTTGGAATTGAAGGGGAAGGCTTTTGACAATCCGTAAGGCTCGCGGGATAATGGCAAACAGAGTGGGGCCTTTGTCCATGCAGTTTGGAAGCCGGTAAGATGAGGACGCAAGGGAATGCCGAACACGGTCAATGAGCAGGAACCGGGCGTCTATGTCCGGCAGCGCCGATCGAATGAGGATGCTGAGTTTTTATGGGATTACGATCCGCGAAAAGGCGAAGGCCGCGATCGCTTGCCGCTGGGTGCGTTTATCGGCGGATTGGCCTTAGGCGTTGTTGTGACAGTGGGCCTGAGTTTTCTGGTATTGCCCAAGCTTTTGCATGGAAGTGAGGAAAAACAAGCGGCGCAGCCGCCTCAGGTGGAACAACGCCTGTTGACCCCGACGGATCTTCAGGAACGTTCACAACCGGTGACGCCGGAAGAAGCCTTGAAACCCACACCGCCTACTCAGGGTAAATCCGGCATTTATGCCGTTCAGGATGGCGATACGCTCGGCAGTATTGCCATCAAGTTCTATCACAGCAGCCGTCCTTCCGTGATTGAAAAGATCCAGCTCGCCAACCATCTCACGGATGCAGATACTTTGTCGCTGGGCCAAAAGCTCATTATTCCGTCTTTGGAAAAAACACCGTCCGAGTCGTCGGCTCAGTAAACGCGCATACATTAATTTAAAAGCCCCCGAATGCGTCCATTCGGGGGCTTTTGTCATGAAGTGTTTCGCGAGGGAAAACTCAAGCAGCGCCTTGTTCGCGCAACCTTCTACTTCGTATGGGCACCGCGGGTTTGTGCGGCAGCCCCTTTGGCCTGACTGGCTTGGTGCGCATGAGATTTGGCTTTAATCGCCATGGTATTCATCGCACCCAATGCACGAACTTGCATCGTAATCCGATCTCCTTTACTATAGGGTTCCTTTAACTTGGGGTTGCTCTTTGTGCACTGAAAGCAACCACAAGGCAAACTTTTATCATAAAACGCCCTGTCTCACAAGGAATTGCCGGGTTTCCCAAGCAATGCTTCTTAATGAAATAGGGCCTTTTTTTTGAAGAAAATCAAGTAAACAATCTCTTACCGGCCAAATGGTTTGTATCCGGAACGTAAAAGGCAAGAACTGCAAAGTTTTTCGCCATTTTTAGCAAAATTTTTAAACGATTTCGGCTTTTATTCCGCTGAAAAAATGTTTAAAATCGTTTTTTAAGAGAGTTGGTTGGTCTAAATGAGGAGGGTGCAATATGAAGACAGAAGTTACTCCTTTTTGTTCTTTTACAAAAACGCGTTTTTTTCAGCCGGCGGTGCTTCAAATTCGAAATCCAAAAACAAGCCAGGTTGAGCTGTATTGTAATGCCAGGCGAATTGATAACCACGTTTATGCCCTTCCCCTTGTGGATGTTGCTGCAATCTGTGACACCTTCAAATATGTTCCCGTGACCTGCTGAATATAGCCAAAGCCCCCGACCTTAAAAGTCGGGGGCTTTGATTTTAGGGATCTCTCCCATCTTGAAGCGTCTCGATGATTGAAAAGGAGGCCGCTTGGGAGGTCGTTTTCAGATCAAACTGACGATTTGATCGAGTTGATGCAGAGAGATGAAACTGCTGAGGCGGTTCAATCGTTCAATCTCTTTGTAGAGGTTGGCCATTGAAGCCGGGTTAAGCAACAGGGAGGTTTCATCCGGTGTCGACTCTTCTTCAGGATGAGAGGAGTATTCGGGTTGCAGATTCCATTGCTTCATGGGTCCGTCGTTCCTCTCTATTACTCATACGGTGGGTCAGGTGCCGGAAGATTCGTACTGAGGTCAGGACGAATTTCCTGACGGTGCCTATCGACCGATGAGTTGCAGAGCGAGACTCGAGCTTTGGTTCGCTTGCGACAGAATGCTGGCCGAAGCGGATTGCAGAATCTGGTATTTCGCCAGGTTTGCAGCTTCTTTTGCAACGTCGGTGTTCCGAATCCGGGATTCTGCGGACGAATAGTTTTCTTGCGTAATCGTCAAGTTGCTAATCGCGCTATCCAGACGGTTTTGGAACGAACCAATCGTGGACCGGCGGCTGGATACAGCTTGCAATGCCGTATCAACCGTTGCCAGAAACGCCAGGGCTTGGGAGTTGGTGGCAACCCCGTTTGCCGAAAAGACGACACCTAAGGTGGAGGCAGTGGCGCTGCCCAAGGCACTACCAATGTTAATCGTATCCAATGAGGTCACCGTGTTGGCGCCCACTTGGATTCTTAAACTGGCGTTGCCTTGCAGAATGTTTTGGCCGTTGAACTGGGTGGCTTTAACAATACGGTTAATATCATTGAGACGGGCATCCACTTCTTCTTTAATAGCGGAACGCTGCGTCGTACCGTTCGTATCGTTGGCGGCCTGTACTGCCAGTTCCCGAATCCGTTGGAGGTTGTCCTGAACGACGCTCAATGTACCTTCCGCAACGGACAACAGGTTGTTACCGTCTTGGGCGTTATTGATTGCCTGGCTTACACCTCGGATTTGGGCGCGCAAGGTTTCGGAAATCTGTAACCCTGCGGCATCATCGGCTGCGCGGTTAATGCGGTAGCCGGATGATAATTTTTCCAATGTCTTGGACAGACCTTGGGTATTTTGGGACAAGTAACGTTGTGCGTTTAGAGAAGCGACGTTTGTGTTAACTACAATTGACATAATGTGTCTCCTTACAATTTAATTTCTGATTCGTCCGTGAGAAGTTGTCCCCGACGAGGTGTCCTTGTTCGCTCAGGCAAGCCGCAGCCGCCCGAACGTTCAATTCGGCATCGAAGGGAACGATAGAAAAAAGAGAAGTAAGTGATATCGTTAAGCGATAATTCTGTTTCGGTAGAAGTTTCTGATTAGGTAGCGTTTTTGAAGGAGGATGTAACAAATCGTTACATCTAATGGAGGATATTTGCGCCGCCCCGCTCTCCTCCCCTATGCTAAAAGGACGGCATGTGTCGTAACCGGTATTCGGGCCGGAAGATTTGCAAAGGATGGATGCGGCCTTTATGTCAAAACCGCAGTGGATGGCGATGGCCGACCCGATTCACGGGATGATTCGGTTGCGGCGTCACTATGCCAGTCACCAACTGATTTTGGATGTGATTAACAGTCGGGCCTTTCAGCGCCTCCGGCGCATTCGCCAGATGGGCCTGGCGGAATTCGTTTTTCCCGGGGCGACGCATAGCCGGTTTATGCACAGCATCGGCTCGGCATGGTTGATGATTAAAACCATCGACCACCTGCAACAGGATGAAGGCGCCCGTTCCCTGCTTAGCCAGTCGTTCGCCGATACCGGCATTCCGCTGGAACATGTGCTGTTATTGAGTATTTTGGTCCATGATATCGGCCATCTGCCGCTGTCTCACACGCTGGAAGATGTGCTTGAGATGAAAGAGCAGCATCTGCTGCACGACACCTATTGGAACAAGCTGATTCTGCAGGAAGACGCCGAACTTCAGCAACTTTGGGATCGGTATCATCCCGGTTTACCCCAAGCGGTTTCCCAGTTTAACGGTGTGGAAGATCACGCTCCGTCCCATTTTCTGGCTGACTTGGTTTCAAGCCAACTGGACATGGATCGTCTGGATTATCTGCTGCGCGATAGCCACTATCTGGGCGTGCAGTACGGCCGTATCGAAGTTGAGCGGATTATTACGAACCTGTCGATTGAAGAAGCCCCGACAGGGAATCTGGTGATTGCCATTCGCGAAGAAGCGTTGCCCGCTGTCGAGCATTATCTGTTCGGGCGTTACCAGGCCTATAAAATGGCGCTCCATTCGCTGGACAAAGCGTCTGAAACGCTGCTGAAAAAAACCTTGGAACGCTTCAAGTGGGTACGCGACAACGGCAGGGATCCCGGACATCCTGCCGATTTAATCTATGATTTAATGCGCGACGGGCGCTGCCTGACGGTGGAAGACTACCTAATGCTGGATGATTGTTACCTATGGGACAAGATCAACCAATGGGCGCGCTATTCCACGGACGTCGTATTGCGTCAGTTGGCCAACCGCATGTTGGGGCACGATTTATTTAAATTCGTCGATATCGGCGACCGCAGTGACGAGCTGACGCCGGAGGCGTTGACGTTGATTCAACAGGAAATGGAAGCCTATTACAAAAAGCACGGTCTGCCGTTCGAATTCGGCTTTGATCAAATGACTGTTTTCCCGAAACCCCTCTATCAGCCCGCTTCCGTCAAACCGCCCATCTGGATTTTACGCAAGCACGGTCGCCTGTCGGATTTTTCCGAAGTTTCTTCCTTGCCTCACGCGCCCACCGGTACCATGGGGCGGCGGCATCTGCTGTTTACCTGGGACCGCGAATCCAAAGATTACCTGCGTCAGCTTTTAGCCAAAAAGCTCGGCCTCAACGAAGTTTGAGGATTTTAAAATAACAATCTTCCAGGCTATTCCTCCTCTTCTTCTCTATAAATATCTTCATACACTGTGTCTCGGGTGGCGATTTTATAAATTGTGACGGTCAATGCCTGTTCATCGACTGCATAGATAAAACGAAATGGATCCTTGCGAAGTTACGAAGCCCGTAAAAATTATCGGAAAGGGGCTTTCCAAGTTTGGGCCTGGTCGTGAGCTTATCCAAAGCTTGTTAAAGCCTGCATCACCCGATTTCAGATATTTCTTAAATGCTTTATCAGCGTGCTTGGCCACAATTAATCTATAACGAAACATTATGCAAGTAGTCGGTTCAATTCCTCTATGGAATAGATCTAAGTATGGCCGGCTGTTACGTCATTCTTGGCTTGGCGAACGTCTTCCAAAAAACGCCGCATGGCCAGTCGCGTGCGCTCCAGTTCGCTCCCGATCGCTTCGAGTTGAAGGACGTCATCCATAACCAATTGGCCGTATCGACTAACGATCAGGGTAAGATCATCTTCAATGGTATAAACTTCTTTTCCATCATGAAGAAGTATAAAAGCGCTCAGTGGACGTTCAGAATCCAGTTGCCTTAAGGAAGTAAAGGCATCAGCCACTTTGAGGGGGCGAATCCCTTGGCGTTTTAGAATTCGGATAACTCGCAACACGTAAATGTCGCCAAACGTGTAGTATTTTAAACCATGCTGACGCTGAGGTTTGAGAAACCCCTTTTTCTCCAACTGATAAATTTGCTTTTCAGTTAATCCTGAAAAATCAGATGCAAAATCAGCCGTAAACATAATTAATACACGCTCCTTTAACAATAGTGTAGCTCAGAAGCTTTCGGAACACACCCCTTAAAATTGTTTATTAAATTTTGATATTAATAAAGAAGCGGATAAACTAGGCAGTGTAATCAATTAAGCTGTCCAGATAGTAACAGCTGCTAAAGTGAGCATGGCTAGGAAGTTTCGGGCAGTTTTTTCGTAGCGGGTTGCTAGGCGTCGGTATTGTTTGAGCTTGTTGAAAAAGCGTTCTACCAGATTTCGTTCCTTGTACAGAACCCGATCGATTTCTCTTTGCACGACCCGATTGTTTTTAGGGGGAATACAAGGCAAAGCGCCTCTGAAAGTAATAAATTCCAGAATTTCATTAGTGTCGTAGGCTTTGTCTGCTAACAAAGCCCCAAATTCAAAATCGGTTAAAAGAGGGATGGCCCAAGGGGAGTCTGCTTCTTCGCCACCCGTTAATTCAAAGCGGATGGGATTTCCCAGGGCATCCACAAGCGCATGGATTTTTGTGGAAAAGCCACCTCGACTACGACCCAGCGCTTGATTGTTCTGCCCCCTTTTGCTCCAGCCGCATGCTGGTGGGCACGAACAATGGTGGAGTCAACCATCACGTATTCAAAGTCAGGCTCTTGAGCCAAAGCCTCAAAAACCCTCTCCCACACCCCCGTTTTGCTCCAGCGGTTAAATCGGTTGTAAACCACTTGCCAGTTGCCGAAACGCTCCTCATTCAAATCCCGCCAAGGCGAGCCAGTCCGAATAATCCACAGCACTGCTTCCAGAAACAAGCGGTTGTCAGGCGCAGTCGCTCCGACATGCCCTACTCGGCCAGGCAAAAAACCTGATATTCTTTCCCACTGTGAATCTGTCAACATCTCTCTGTCCATGGTATTGGCTCCCTCTCAATCTAGCACAATACCATTTGATCACCTGTTCTAATAAAAGGGAACTACTAATTGATTACACTACCTAGTCGGTAAATTCCAGGTTGAATAGGCATCTGTTATGCTTGTCGTTAATCTTGACTTTGAAATTATTTTATCATCTTAACTTTTGGCTACAAAGCGCTCCCCTTATTCATCTAAAGAGCTCAACAAGCTATAAGTGTAGTTTTTGATTCAGATCTTTTCGGTGAGCAGTGAAAATGGTATTCTGATTGCTTTACAATCAAGTTCTGGAGGGGCAGTTGGCCAGTCTCTTTTTCTCATATTCACATAAGGATGAAGCCTTAAGGGATCAGCTAGAAGTACACTTATCCTCGCTGAAACGACAGGGATTCATTGAATCCTGGCATGATCGGCAAATTTTAGCTGGCCAGGAACTAAAAGAAGAAATTGATGCTCATCTTGAAAACGCTCAGATTATCTTGCTTCTGATAAGTCCTGATTTTATAGCATCGGATTATTGCTACAGCATTGAGATGCAGCGTGCCCTGCAGCACCATAAAAGTCACCAAGCAAGCGTTATTCCTGTGATCCTGAGACCATGTGATTGGCATGATTTGCCTTTTGGCAAACTCATGGCTACATCTAAAGACGGCAAAGCAATTACTCAGTGGGCAAATACTGATGAGGCATTTCTGGATGTAACTCTCTCAATTAAAAGTGCTTTGCAACAATACATTTCACCGGATTCAGCCAGCCAAGACGCATTAAGCGCAACACCTCAGTCTGTCGAACCAACCAGCCAGTTCCATGTTAGATCAAGTAATCTTCGAATTTCAAAGCAATTTACAGAACATGACAGAGATAATTTCCTTCAGGGTGCTTTCGATTTCATTGCCAAATATTTTGAAGGCTCTATGGACGAGCTTTCAAAACGCAATCCCGAGGTGCAACATAATTTTAGAAGAATTGACGCAAACCGTTTTACAGCAATCATTTACAGGAATGGCCAAGCTGTATCTGAATGTACCGTATTCTTGGGAGGACAGGGTTTTTCGTCAAAAAATATTGGGTATTCCGATCGAGCCGATGGAAACACACAAACACTCAACAGTGCCTTGAGTGTTGAATCAGATGAGCAAAAACTTTATCTTCAACCTTCTTGGAATACAATTTACAGCTCTACTCAAACTCATCCTGTTTTTAGTTATGAGGGGGGAGCAGAATATCTATGGGAACAGCTTGTAGGGCCTTTACAACGAACTTAGAGTTAAATAGTTTTATTTCAGGGGGATTCGATTTTTACTTTTGTCACTAGATATTTAGGTTTTTGCTATACATGCTGAAAATGATAATGCTCTTTTACGTGAAAATCAAAAAACTTACCCTTTGAAGGAGCCTTCAAAAAGGTTTCATAGACTGACTCTGGCACATTAAAGTATTTGTAAACCTCTTCTCCTTTAATCTCCACATACAAACACCCGTCGAAATATGCAATTTGTTTAATAAAAGAAGAGGTAACAGTTTGCCAATCCATTCATTAGTGCTCCTCAATCTTAACTATAAAAGCTTACTCTCAATGTCCAATGCTCAAGGTTAGCTAAATTAAGTATGATAAAGAATAACCCCCTAAGGTTCTAAGACAGGACTAAATGGCTTCTTGAAAAGACACCCGAAGGGTTTTACCAAGCGCATTGGCCACTTTTTCGAGAGTCTGAAACTCAATGCGACCATAGTCTTGAGATTCGATTCGGGCAATGGCGGACTGGGTTGTGCCCATAAGCTCTGCAAGTTGCTTTTGCGTTAAACCTTTCTCACAGCGAATTCGGACAATTTCGCGAGCGATTTGCGCATAAGGACGCGTTTTTTCATACTCAGCTCTGAACTCAGGATCTTTTAACAGCCGCTCTTTTAGTTTTTGTGTCGCACTTTTTGGGTTGTTCATGAGTCTTTTGATCCTCGGTTGCGTTCAAAATAATCTTTACGTCGTCTTAAAGCTATTTGAATCTCTTTTTCGGGTGTCTTTTGTCCTTTTTTAGTGAAGCCATGCAATAAGACAAAGGTGTTTTCAACAAAGTGGAAGTAGAAGACTCTTTGGATATCGTGTCCTTGCTTACTTCTTAGCTCAAAGAGACCTTTATGACCTGTCAAAGATTTAGAATGAGGCCCTCTGAGGTAAATACCGTTGTCTTCCAGAAGTTGGATCACATCAAGGAGCTTAACCTGATCTTTGGCGGGAAGACTCAGAATAAAGTCTTCTACCGGGCTACAACCCTCTTTCGTCGTGTAGAAGTCAACTTTCCAACAATTTTTCATCCTATGAACAATTATAGCATATATGCTATAGCCAACGCCTCAGTTTTATCAAAATTCAGCCATTTATGTTATAAACCCTTTACATGAGAGGTTAAAACAGCCAAAATCTGGGCTTCTCGACTACCGAATACCTATTTCAACCACAGATACTCCTCTGTCATGAAAGCGCTGGGTGTTACTAATGCCATAATCTCTAGTGCTGAGAGGTTAGAAGACGGACTTATCGGCTCGTCGAGTTTCAGTACTCGGCGCTGTTGATAGTGCTTAAGAAGCTTTCGGATGAGGTAATGCACCCGCGGCATCACCAGCAGGGGATTCTCTATCTCTTCTTCCGGAACATGAGGCTTCAGGGCTTGTATCACACTTTTGTAAGCCATGCCATAAGCGACATAGACCACAGAAAGAAGTCTGGGCGGCTGATTCTGCTCATATCGTTCAGTGACTTGGCTAAAGTAATACCGCTCCCGGTCTGACAAACTTTTCTTCTTACCCACGCGTCGGGCATTATCGCGCCATTGCCGAAATTCAGAGGCATGCTCTTCGTTGCAAAAATGTTTGCCTTTAGGCCGCTCAATCTCGCCGCCACACCAGTGGCATTGTTTGTAAGGAAGATACGCCAGGTTTTTCTGAGGGATTCCTGCAAGACGCTCTAACCAAAACTGCGGCCAGTCGTAGGGCTTCCCGAAAGCCCAGGGCATTTCGTCAGAGATATCTGTAAAGGTTTTTAGGTATAGCTCTCGCTTCTTAAGCTCCTGGTACCGCGTTTTAAAGGTTAGTATTTGGTCAATTTCATCATCTGAGTGCTTGAGTACACATTTAAGCGTTTCCTGGACATCCTTGGAAAGAGAGCTCAACGTTTTTTTGAAGTGCTCAGTCTCCTGTTTTAGTTGGGCGAGCTGTGATTCAACAAGTACAGTATACATTCACAAGAGCTCCAGACTATTTGAAGTTAATTTTATCAGATAAGGTTTTTACACAGACATAAAACGCAGTACTTGTAACAAGGAAGGGTTTACAATGAACCTGATTATTACTCCGTGTTCAATTGACCAGATTAAACCTCCTCCTGACCTACTCAAAGAGCACCCTGAACACCAGCTCCTGCAACTCATGCACAGCATCGAGGCCTTTGGCTTTAACGATCCGATTGCGGTTGACGAGCAGGATGAAATTATTGAAGGAACAGGCCGATACTTAGCGGCAATGCGACTTCAAATGACGACGCTTCCTGTCATCCGGTTACAGCACCTTTCCGAGGCTCAAAAGCGGGCCTATCGAATAGCCCACAATAAAATTTGCTTAAACACAGGGTTTAACCTGGAAGCTCTTCGAATTGAGTTTGAAACGCTGACCCTGATGGATGAAATACTTCTACCAATAACTGGGTTTGAGACGGCGGAATTGGAAGAGTTGCTTAAACTACCCTCTTTGCCCAAGCTCGGTGAAGAACTCAGTGAAAAACTGTCCCGTACAAAGACCTTAACCTGTCCACACTGCGGAGGACTCGTCTATGCCTCCTAAGGTCATTAGCCTGTTTGCAGGCTGTGGCGGCTCCAGCCTTGGCTACAAACTGGCTGGATGTGATGTGATTGCCTCCGTAGAACGTGATCCGGCCGCAGCCTCAATTTATAGCGCCAACTTTCCGGAAGTGGAGCTCTGGGAACAGGACATTGCCACCCTTAATCCACAACTCGTATTGAAAAACCAGGGCCTACAGCCAGGTGAGTTGGACATACTGGATGGATCACCGCCTTGCCAGGGGTTTTCGATGCTGGGCAAACGCAAGGTTCTGGATCCAAGAAACCAGTTGTTCACGGAATATGTGCGTTTTCTTCGCCATCTTCAACCCAAGGCCTTTTGCATGGAAAATGTCCCTGGTTTGGTCGCTGGTGATATGCGCTACTTGTTCCAGAAGATGATCGAGGCTCTTACCAATGAAGGGTATACTGTTCAAGCCCGGATTTTAAATGCCAGTCACTACGGTGTTCCGCAGGATCGAAGAAGAGTCATTATTCTCGGCATTCGTCAGGATTTAGAGCTTATTCCCGCACATCCCCAGCCTTTCAGTATTCCCGTGACTTTCCGACAGGCAGTTCAGGGACTCGCCAGTCATGAGCTGACCCAAGTCCCTACTGGACAAGCGCTAAAGTTAGCAAAAGCCTTACGCCCCGGAGAATCTGGGGCAACCCTTCACAAGCGATATAGTCAAAAAGCCAATGACTTTTCACTCATTCGACTGGCTTGGGACAGTCCCTCACCAACCGTGTGCAAAACCCTCCGACCCGGACAGTGCGGGTTACTTCACCCGGAAGAAGACCGGTTTTTAAGTATCGCTGAGCTCAAGCGCGTCTGTGCCTTCCCTGACAAATTTGTTCTGAGCGGCTCTTTTGAAACGCAGTGGGGACGCCTCGGGAATGCGGTTCCGCCACTGTTAGCCAAATCCATTGCAGAAGCGTTATTACAGCAACTGAGAGGGGCATAGCAAAGATGCCCAGACGTCCGAAGATACCAAGCTCCAAAGACTTGCAGGAAATCGAATCCATGGCCGGCCTGGGCCTGACGCAACAACAGATTTCCCGTATCAAGGGCATTTCCATTGATACCTTGCGTAAATATGCTTCTGACACCTATCAGGCGGGCAAGGCCAAGGCAATTGGTATGGTGGCCAAGACTGCCTATGACATGGCGACTTCCGGCAAAAATACGGCCATGACCATTTTCTATCTTAAAACCCAGGCCCGGTGGACAGAGCATCCATCAATGCCTGAAATGATTCAAAAGGTCCTCTCCATTGAAGCTGAGGAGCATTTGTATGACTTTGAAAATCCGTAAAATCCGATATACGAGCCATCACGGGTTTAGCATTGATTTTGAACGGCCTGGCGAGGTGGCTCTCACCCCCGAGCAAGCCTATGTCCTTTACCTTGGTCTACAGTCAGAGCTGACACAGGAAGAGCTGGATCAGCATTTCTCAGAGGAAGAGCAGCACATCATTATCCAGTATCACGAGTTAATGCTGGAAAAAATAAGGTTTCCGAGTGCGGAAAAACGCAAGCAGGTCACGGCAAAGGGAATACGCCATGCCCTGGTAAAACACATTGACCAGTGGCTGTTAGAAGCACCCCAAGAGATCCGGACGTTGGTCGAACAGTTTCTGGGATGGCGTTTCCCGAAAACCTATGTCTCCTATCAAGACAAGTTTTTTAGCGACTTCGATATTGACGACCTAGGCGTCGACTAGGCGAGCCTCCATCTGATCCAACGCCCAATGCAAATGTTCTTTGGATTGGTGGCTGTAGCGAAAAACCATGTGAATGCTCCGATGGCCGGAAAAACGCTGTACGGTGGGTAGATCTACTCCAGCTGAACCAGGTGGGTAATAGCTGTATGACGCAAGGTATGACGGCAAACCTGGAACCGATCCAGCCCCGCTTTCTGGACCGCGCGGTAAAACGGCTTCTCAATTTCCATACGATGTCCTGTCTTGGAGCGCTTGGCAGGAAACAGGTAAATCTGGCCTTCGCAAGTCCGGAAGGTCAAGTAATGTGTAAGATACTTGGCGAGGCTCGCCGTCATAGGTTGGACTCTGGCCCCAGTCTTAGCTTCTGGGATGAAAATCTCGCGGTTGGCACAATCGATATGGCGAATTTGGATAGCCAAAATTTCAGACCGTCTCATTGCCGTTCCCAGAGCAATACGGATAAAGGGAGCAAGGATGTTACAAGGATCTTGTTCGGCAGCCTGAATGAGCCGCTGAACTTCTGCAGCGTTGAGATATCGGGTGCGAATATTATCTTCCGGGTACTTGATGATTTTACTCGGAATCCGTTCAATCCACTCCCATTCCAAGGCCTTGTGAAACAAATGGGACAAAACGCCTAAGTATCGGTTCACCGTGGATGGGGCTAACCCTTTGCTCAACAGATGACGTTTGAACCGCTCGACCTCCATCCGTTTAATTTGAGGCAGTCGCATCCCTGCAAAGAAGGGGATCAGTTCCTGGTTCAATTGCTGGCGTTTGATGGGGATGTTTCGGCCATTTTCCAGGTTTAGGTACTCTAAATACAACTTGGCAGCCTCTTCAAATGTCTCAGGACTCATTCCGTTCAGTCTCCTTGTCTGTTTGCGAACAGAACAATATTGCCCTGATACAACCCCTTCCGAGAGCCTTTTACTACAAAATCCTTGCAATTGGCGAGAAAAACATCGCATACAGTTACTTTGGAAACGCCTGTACCCAAAGCAATTCTTTTATTAAAGAGGCTATGAACATACACTTAATTAGTTAATTTGTATCATTCTTAATAATATAACAGTTTAAATGTTTTGGAGGAATTTGGCGCAGTTACAAGAATTGGCCTTTGATGAAATATACAAATAACTTTACCAGACTTAGCCATCTGATGAGGCAATCTTTGGAAAGGATTCGTCTATCCACTGATTTAAAGGCTTTATTGAAAACCGATTCATAAATCCGACTGTAATTACCACTTGGAAATGTAATGATTTGTTCTCAATCTTTTTTATAAGTGTAAATAAAAGGTGCGTAACAGTTATTGTCCCTCTAGAATTCTTAAATATGCAAATAATTATAAATCTTATAAAAGATTTTTTAAATTAATATTTTTTATTTTATCATTTTTATATTATTTACTGGTAAATATGTCACAATTTTGCACATTCATTTTGTTTAGTATCAAATTATGAAGATGGCCTTTATCAACACTGACTATGTTTGGTACTTGTGCAAAGATTTAGACATTGTCATAGCGAACTCTTTTATTTAAAATTCAAGCAAAGATATAAATATAAAATATTTCAACGTCAATATTTTTCAAACTTGCTTAGACGGACTAATTTATTAATTGGAGATAAGAGAAAAAAATAAATATTCTACCAGCCTTCTCTTTTTGGTTCAACATAATCCTATTGGAATTAAAGAGTAATTAACCTGGAGAGTCATTATGAATATACACATAAGACCAAGAGAAAGAGAAGCCATTATTCGCTCTTTAAGAGCAGGTGTGGTACCTAGTATTGGTTTGCACCATATTAACGTTGGAAGAGAAAATGAAGGCAAGGCCATTATTAAAGATTTTTCCCATATTGCTGATGATAGTGCGTCTGTACGCTTTATTGTGGGAAAATATGGCAGCGGGAAAAGCTTCTTTCTTAACCTCATAAAAATGATTGCTGTTGAACAAAACTTTGTTGTAGTTCAAGCAGACGTTACTCCAGAAAAACGTCTTCATGCAACTCAAGGTCAAGCACGAGCCCTATACTCTGAGTTAATGAAGAATCTTTCAACTCGAGCAAAACCTAATGGTGGCGCCCTCAGCAGTATTATTGAAAAGTTTATCTCCAATGTTGATTATGAAATCCGCACAAAGGATGGCTCTGATAAATATCTTGAGCAAGAAATCCGCTTACGACTACGACCATTACAAGATCTTGTGAGCGGCTATGATTTTGCTACTGTATTGTACAAGTATTATGAAGGACACCAAACAAGTAATGATGAGCTAAAAGAATCAGCTCTAAGATGGCTACGTGCAGAGTTCTCAACTAAGACAGAAGCTAGTAAAGCCGGTCTTGGTGTAAGAAATATAATAGATGACCATCGAATTTATGATTATCTAAAACTTATGGCTGCATTTTCTAAGATAGCTGGATTTGAAGGCTTGATCGTCAATTTAGATCAAATGGATGTTTTATCTCACCGCTTAGGCAGTAAGCTGGCACGTAATAACAACTACGAAGTAATTTTGAATATTCTGAACGATTGCAATCAAGGAAATGTCTCAAATATAGGATTTATCCTTGCAGGAGTTGATAATTTTCTGGATGATCCTCGTCGCGGAATGGAAAGTTATCCAGCCTTGGCAGAACGTTTAAGAGATAACTCTTTTGCTATAGGTGGGCTTAAGGATTATTCTGGTCCTATAATCCGGCTTGAAAATTTAAAGCCGGAAGAACTGCATGTACTGTTTCAAAATATTCGTCATGTCTTTGCTTCTGGGGACGAAGCTAAGTATTTAGTACCTGATGAAGCGATACAGGCTTTTCTTGAACATTGTTATGACAGAATTGGGGCTAATGCTTTTCTTTCTCCTCGTGAGTCAGTTAAAGAATTTGTTGGCTTTTTGTCTGTACTTGAACAGAATCCAGAAGCAAGTTGGCAAAATCTTTTACCAGATATTGAGTTTGAAAAATCTTTGTTAGGAATAGAAGAAATTATATTTGATGAAGAAGATGAGGCTAGAACTTTAATTAAAGAAGATTCTGATTTAGCAATACTAAAATTATAGAAAATGAAAGAATGTAAAGATGCCTACGCAAAGCTCCATCCTCTCATACAAAGACAAATTTATCGTATGGGATGGGAAGAATTGCGACCAATTCAATGTGAAACAATTCATGCAATAAGAGATACTCCTAATCATATTATTATTTCCGCATCAACAGCTTCAGGTAAGACAGAAGCTGCATTTCTTCCCATCCTTTCAGAGATTGTCGATGATCATCAAGGAAGTATTAAAGCAATATATGTTGGTCCATTAAAGGCGCTTATAAATGACCAATTTAGAAGGCTGGAAGAACTTTGCAATTTTACTGAGATACCAGTGTATAAATGGCATGCAGATGCTTCGCAAGCTGGCAAACGGAAAGTAAAAGCTAAACCAGGCGGTATTTTACTTATTACTCCGGAATCTATTGAATCGTTATTCATTAATCATTCATCACGTCTAAAAACAATGTTTCTTACACTTTCTTACATTGTTATAGATGAAATGCATTCATTTATTGGAAATGAACGTGGCATTCATCTGAAAAGTCTATTAACCCGTCTTTTACCTCTTAGCCAGAAGCCTGTAAGGCTAATTGGTCTCTCTGCAACCTTGGGAGATGATGAGCTTGCTAAAAAATGGCTTTCTCCAAATGAACCTGAGTTTGTCTCTCTTATTAAGGGCAAGAAAGGTGACAAAAGCGTTAAATGTCAAATTAAAGGATACACATTTAAAAACAAATTTTGTGTTGCAGAAAATGACTCAACGCAAGAGCAAGAGATTAAGGCACCAGAAGAAGCAAAATTAGCTTATCGTCAATTGACAAAAAAATATCATCCTGATTTTGCTCAGGATCCAGAGGAACGAGCAAAGTTCACAGAATTTATGAAACAAATCAACAGAGCTTACCATGGGAGTGATTTTAAAGAGCTTAAAAGGCTACTAGTACAACTTGACCCTGAATCTATGGAAAGAATTGATATCTTAGCAGAACATGTTCAAAAATTTGAAGACGCCTCTGAGGATGATTATGTAATCGCTTTAGACATCATTCGGCTCTTCTATCAAAAAACTGCTCTTATTTTTGCTAATAGAAGGCAAGAAATTGAGCAATATGCGGATATTGTTTCCAGAATCTTAGAGCATCAGAAAAGACCTAATACATTCCGTGTTCATCATGGCTCTCTATCTAAAATAGAGCGCGAAGATACTGAAGAAGCACTTAAGTCTACAATCAAGACAACTGCTTTTTGTTCAAGTACTTTAGAAATGGGAATCGACGTTGGCAATGTTGAACTTGTTGGACAAATCGGCCCTGCTTGGTCTGTAAATTCTTTATTCCAGCGTCTGGGCCGTAGTGGCCGAAGAGCAGGAGAGTTGTCTAATCTTTATATGTTGGTTGCTGAGCAAGATATCCAGCGAAAATCAGATATCGTTTCACGAATATACCCAAATCTTCTACAAAGTATTGCTTTGATTGAATTAATTGTCGAAGACTGGTATGAGCCTCCGGATATTGGACGCCTTCATCTCTCAACATTAATACAACAAATTATGAGTCTCTTGAAAGAAAGCGGAGGAGAGCGAGCAGATACTGTTTTTAAAGTATTAGCTATTGATGGTGCATTCAGAAATATTGATAAGTTTTTATTTATTTCTGTTCTTCGCTCAATGAAAGCCTTTGATCTCATTGATCAAGCTCCAGATGGAGATTTAATTCTAGGCTTAGAAGGTGAAGTTATCACTAAAAAAATTGAATTTTATGCAGCTTTCACTACAGCAGTGGTCTATAAAGTCCTTCATAAAGGTCGATTAATTGGCACTGTTGATAACCTGCCCGGAAGTAGCGATTCTAAAAGACAAAAATCCCTAATATTGGCTGGTAAACGCTGGAAGGTGTTAGATGTCGATCATGAAAAACTAGAGGTATATGTTGATCCTTCAGAAGTAGGTGTAGTACCTAAGTTTGGGGGAGATTGTACACTTAATGTTCATCCTAAAATACGCGAAAAAATGTTTGAAATCTTGAAAGATACTAGTATTCCAAATTACTTAGACCAAACTGCACAGGAAATGTTGAAAACAGCTCGAGCTGCAGCTGTTGAAGCAGAATTATTAGTTTCGCCTTTTGTTGTGAATGGTTCTAAAGTAATTTGGTTTACCTGGACCGGCTCAAAAATTCACCGAACACTTTGGGGGCTGGCCCGCCTTACTGATAAACTCAACATCGAAGGAACAGATGGCCCTTATTGCGATTTAACTCTGTCATTTGAAAATACTTTAGATGAAGTTATAGAAACTCTTCCAAAGCTAATGCAGAACCCACCATCATTGGAAGAGATAGCTCGTGTTTTTCCACGGCAGGGAATTGAAAAGTACGATCGCTATTTATCTGACAATCTACAAACTCTATTATTTGCTAATAATTTACTAGATTTTAATGGCTCAATGAATCTCATCGAACGCGCAAATATACCAAGCTTAGTTCTAGGATAACACAGGAGAATGGTGATGCAATTTGAATGGGTACTAATAGCCATTTTTTGTTGGATTATGTGGAGTCATTACACCAAGTATCGGACCGAAGCATTTCTTCCTAGCATTCTAACGACTTGGGGCATTTTAGGAACATTCATTGGCATCGCCTATGGATTATGGCAATTTAAGAGCTCTAATATTGCTGCAAGTGTCCCTAATATGATTGGGGGGCTAAAAATTTGCTGCTTATGCTCTGCATTTGGGATGTTTTTAGCTATTTTAGCCAAGAAAGAATACAATCAGCATCAAAAATATCTACAAACAGAAAACCAACTAACAATCAATACTATAGAAACTCTTTTAGGAAAGTTGGTAGAAACATCCAAAGCGCATAATAGCGGACTGGAACTATTAAGTTCTCAACTTGCAGTAATACCAATCGAAGCTCAGACAATTAGAGAACAGCTAGATAACCAAACAGAAAAAGTATTGAAGGTCGTAGAATTCAACCATAATGAGCATCTTAGAGTATTTAACATTTTTACCGAAAAGGTTGTCACAAGTTCAACGGATGCGTTGGTTCAGTCATTAAAACAAGTTGTTAAGGATTTTAATCATAAAGTCACTTCCCAGTTCGGTGAAAACTTCACGATCTTTAATGATGCTTTGGAGAAACTTTTAAGATGGCAAGATAACTATTACAAAGATATTACAGAAATGCAGAACCAGTTTGATCGTTGCTTAAAAGGTATTGAAACATCTGAAAATGCTTTAACTTCACTTGGTAAAGAAGCAGGCACACTTGTCGAAATTGCACAAAACCTTAAGGCACTAATGGAGGCATGCGAAGAGAGCAGAAAGTTCCTTTCAGATAATCTAGAAACATTTAGTAGTTTAGCATCGCGAGCTAAAGAAGCTTTTCCTATTATACAAGATAATATTACACAGCTTACTACGGAACTAAAAGACCATATTTCCACATCTGTAAGCCAATTGGATAAAGCTGTCATTGAACAACAGAAAGCTTTTTCAGGAATAACAGCAAACTTCTCTAAACTTGAAGAAAATGCGACAGCTCACTCTGATTTGTTGTTTAGAAGCCTAAATAACAGACTGACAGAGCATAATGAGTTGATTACTCAACAAATAGAAATATCAATCATGAATCTCTCCAAGCAGCTTACCGAACAAGCAGGAAAGCTTGATAAGGCTCTTGAGCAGGAGCTGACAAAGTCCCTCAATAGCCTAGGAGATAAATTGGCTCAGTTATCTTGCCAATTTACTAAGGACTATACTCCTTTAACAGAGAAATTACGTGAAATAGTTATGATTAGCCAAAATCTTAAGAACACAGCTACTTAACTTCTAATTAAGGAAATTTTATATGAACAATTGGGTTATAAACTCCAACATAGAAGAAAATGAAAGCCACTGGATCTCGCTATCTGATATGATGACTGGTCTCATGATGATCTTTCTTCTGATCTCACTCTGCTTTATGGTCAATGCAGAGAAAACCTCTAGTATTGCGAGCACATATCAAACTCAAAAATCAGAATTATATAGAGAGCTAGTTCATGAGTTTGAAGATGATTTAAAAACCTGGGATGCAGAAATAGACGACAATACGTTAACTATTAAATTTAATAATGATGACGTTCTGTTTAAAGCGGGAAGTCCTGAATTAAGTTACGATTTTAAAAGGATTTTAAATGACTTCATTCCACGATATATTAAAATTTTGACCAAACAAAGCCACAAGGACAACATCTTAGAAGTTCGGATTGAGGGACATACTTCTAGTGAATGGGCATATGGTGTCAGCCAAGCTAACGCTTATTTTAACAATATGGCCTTATCACAAGCAAGAACTAGAACTGTACTAGAGTATGTTATGAACATTGCAAATGAACACCAGGACAAACAGTGGTTGATGAAACATTTAACAGCAAATGGGCTATCTTCAAGTAGACCTATATTAGACAAAAATGGTCATGAAGATAAAAAGCATTCTAGAAGAGTGGAATTCCGTATTGTTACAAACGCAGAAGGCCAAATTGATGAGATTTTGAAACAGGTGGGAAAATAGAATGTATCTCCCTGATTTTTCAAAGGCTCCTTCTTTTCTAAAATTACTTGATGATATGGGTATCCCACATTCTAGTCAGGCTTCTACAGTATATTTAATCTCTTCTTCTGAGGAACAAACTCCAATTCATGATACAGCACTTTTAGCCGATCAGTCTCCTCTTGTCTCTGAGCAGTCTGTAAAAAGAGACATGCTGGATACTATATTGAATTTATTCAAATCTAAGACGAAACTAAAGCTTGATTTTTCAAAAATTAATCAACTTTCTCAAGAATCTAAGAATCTGGCAGCAATGGTCAATCAGGTAATTAATGTTCAGGAAGAACCAATTGAAGAGGCCCCTAACTATTTAAAACACTCGAGTCTGTTTGGCAATTTAAGAATGTTCTTTCCTGATAATCTTGAAAAGCTAGACAATAAATATTATGCAGTTTTAAAATTATTAGTTGAGCAGCACTATTGGGAAAAACGAGAATATCAAAGCTTGGTCCGTCAGTTTAATTTAATGCCCGAAGCCGTTATTGAAGTTATTAATTCTTGGTCCGATGAATTCTTAGGGGACTACTTAATTGAATTATTTGGAGATATCTACAAAATCAATTTGCATTTGTGTAAAATGGACCAAACTTTAGTTGGTGTATAGCTAGGTTGGGTATAGAAGCATGAAGTTGACGATAAATAATACCTTTAAGAGAGCTCCCTTAGAATTCTTTGTTAGCAAAGTGGTTTTAATTATATTATTAAATTTAAGGTTTAACCTTGAGGACTCATCTCAATCCTTCCTAATAGCATAGATTCTAACAAAAGCTTGTCTAAGACGACGCTGAGAAAATTGACAGCATATGGACTTACTTCGGTTTCTTCAGTTATTTAAGTATTAGGAAGAATTATTTACTCTCCCTTTGCCGTTGGGGGTAGAGGATAAACCACCGTTCAAAGGTTTGAGCCGTTACTGGTGTATAAGGTTACAAACCTTTGTAGCCACAACTTGAAGAGTTGCTTGAGTTCGTCAGACCAGAACTCGTGAATAGCAGTTCGGATACGTTTATATTCTCTTACCATCAGTGTTTTCTCCTGTCTTCAGTAGCATAAGGCCCCCTTTGTCCTTGCATTCATCGCTCTGTATGCTATGGGTATCAAGGCTTTAGTCATAAAAGGACACATTACGCATTAGCAAGTAGAGGATAGAACATTCCTTGCTCTGAAAAGCTAGACAATAATGATGAAATACTCTACCTTTATTTGAATAGCTATTACAGTAAGAGAACAGCAAATGGGCTATTTCAGCGACAGAAGTATAGAAGACATGGAGCTTTTGTACACCTCCTCAGATACGAATGTATGCGCTGACTGCTTTAATGATTATGCTATTAAGGAATTTATAAGAGCTAATGCTTCTGCTTTGAAATGTGATTTTTGCGGTAAGAAGACACGTAGAAATAATATTGCTGCCCCATTTGACGACGTTTTTGAATTTATAATGGAAGGTATTGACTCGCAGTGGGGTGATCCTAGCAATGAAGGTGTTGGTTGGGATGGTCGTGAAGGCGGATGGCAAGGCGCAGAAGTTCTGGATGGCTATGACGTAGTTCATTATCAACTGGGTGATGTTTTTCTCAATGAAAAACTTCTTGAAGAAGTGTCTGGTCGCTTAAGTAATAGGCAGTTTTGCGAAATCGATCCATACTTATCTCGTCCGCACGAGGTCTTAAAGTACGGTTGGAGAGACTTCTCGAATTCCGTGAAGCATAAGACGCGTTTTGTTTTTGCTTTGTACCGAGAAGAGAATGAGTTTCCCCATCCTGATGACCTTGAACCTGCAGATTTTTTACATGCATTTGGTGCTGTTTTAAATCAACATGATCTAGTAACCATATTACCAGTAGGAGCCAAGATATATAGAGCAAGGATAAATTCCGCAGAAAAAACTTACACAACAGCTGCTGAACTAGGAACTTGTCCAAATGAGAAGTCAATGCATTCAAACAGAATGAGCCCTGCGGGCATCGGTATGTTTTATGGTGCCTTTGATTCTGATACTGCTACCATTGAAACGATGGATCCTGACAGGGCCAAAGGAAGTATTGCGAATATTGCAGAGTTTGAACTTCTAAAGCCATTGAAAGTGTTGGATCTGACCAAGCAATCCCTGCCTTCCATTCCAAGCATTTTTGATGAAAAAAATCGACATCTCAGGGACGGAATCATCTTTTTAAGAAGCTTTCTTATAGATCTGACAAGGCCAGTAATCAAGGATGGGAGAGAGCACTTTGAATATGTGCCAACCCAAGTTGTTACCGAGTACATTCGCTATTTCCCACTAAAAGGACAAAATAAGCCAGTTTTTGGGATCTTGTATGATAGTGCCCAAACTGGTAATAAAGCCTGTGTACTGTTTTTGCATAACAAACAATGTGTAGATGTTAGTTGTGATGATGGAATACTGCTCTTAAAAGAGATTAAAAAGGTTAATTTAGAGTCCTTAAAAGCCCTCAATTAAGACTTATAAGCTCTTGTGGGATTAGTTGTAGTTTTGCTAGCCTAATCATCAATGCTTGTACGCTCACTTTGAACGTAGATGCCAATTGTCTTAAAGCCAAATCTTCATCGCTATCGAAAACCATTGCAAGCTTATTAAATTCTTTTTTCACTTCCTGTTCAGGCATTAGTAATGCAGCAGCAAAGTTATTTGCTTCTATTTCAAGCTCATACACACCCTCGGATGAAAGCTCGTCGCGTAAAAAAACCACAGAAGCATAGGGTGAGCCATCAATAAATATTTCAGATAAATCACGGTGCAAAATCAAATGTCCTATTTCGTGAGCCAAGGTAAAACGCTGACGGTTTGGATGGTGCGCTATATTTAAAGAGATTTCAACCTTATTGTCTTTATGTATTTCGATCTTCCCTGATACACCGTCTTCTAGCTCACATTCTTGAATAGACAGTTCTAAGTTATTTGCTTCGGCTAGGGCGTACAGATCAACAGGAGTCTTAAATCCGGCTTTTTGATTTAGCTCATTGGCTTTATCTTCAATCTCTCTTGGAGAGGTTCTTATATAACCTAAACAACTCATACAGTTTCTTCCTGTTTGCTAAATTTCTCAGAATACTCGACTTCTCTTTTTCGAATACTTGGCACAACCATTTGACGAACCTTGAGCACATCCGGAATATTTGGCATGAGATCTTTGATGTCTATCTCTAAGAATACACATATCCTATACAGTAAATGCAAAGGCGTGTGCTGCTTTCCGGACTCAATGTTCGTGATGGAAGTTCTTTCAAAGCCAAGTTTTGCTGCAAGATCCGCTTGGGTTAAACCTTGCGATTTGCGATAAGTTTTGATTTTCTCACCAATCAACTGATAAAGGCGATCGTCGTTTATACTCATGTATCTATAATCTACCTTAAATTCACCTATGTCAATTAAATTCACATGATTTTAACAAAATGTGATTTAAATTGACAATGTTGGATCACATTGACAAGAATCAGTCGATCCCTTACTGTCATGTTTATGGGTTGGGTTCCCCCTAAATCAACCCACTGTATGTATCAGAGAGAGGGGAGAAAAGGAGTCAAATATGAATCCCGAATTCGTAAATGACAACAAAGATGGGGGCAAGGACAAAAAGCCTGTCTCCGTATACTTGGACGGGGAAGAGAAATCTATCCCTCGTGGCAAACATACGACGGAAGAACTTCTTTCTGCATTAGGTGTTGAAGCCGGCTACCTGCTCAACGTGGTAAACGATGAAGGTCAACTGGTCATTCTTGAGCCGGGCCAAGAGGTTCATGTCAAAAAAGATATGAAGTTTATCAGCCAAGTTCCTTGCGGGTATGCGGCATAATGGACGAAAATAGCCAATTTCAGAAAATCCAGTCTATATGCAGCGGGGCCCGCCTTCTTTATGAAGGCGGGCAGCCCGTTGTGTATATACCGAAGGCGACATTTAAAGCAGTTGGCAAAGACGTGACAATGGATCTTCTCCTTCATCCTGGTGAGCATAGCGGGTATCCCACACGTTTATTCTTTCAGGAACAAATTGCGGGACGAGGTGCCAACTGGAACCACTTTGACTTGTTGGATAAACAGTGGTGGAGTCCCTCCTGGAATGGTGTCAGCCCAAACCTGCCTTGGGCATCGATATTATGTGAGCACTTAAGGGGGATAGCATGAACGCTTTTTGCAAGATTACGAGTTCCTTATTGGATGAGATCCACAGCGATCTGGAACGTCCACATCCATTTGCTTATGAGCGCATCGGTTTTTTTTCTGCAGGACTTTCCCACGTTGGGAACGATCTTTTGATTCTTGCCAGAGAATACCGGCCTATAGCAGATGATGACTATTTGGAAGATTATACTGTTGGAGCGAAAATTGGCCCGAACGCTATCCGAAGCGCAATGCAATGGGCAATGGATACTGGAGCAGCTATATTTCACGTTCATAGACATGGCCGTCTCGGCGTACCAAGTTTCAGCAGAGTCGATCTACAAGATAATGTGAGGCTTATTCCGGACTTTTTTAAAGTTGCTCCACAATGTGCGCATGGCAGTATTGTGCTCAGCAATGATGCCGCCTGCGGGATGGTCTGGATAAATGCGAAACAACCACCAATACCGATACAGGCATTCTCAGTGGTTGGAGCGCCAGTAAAAAAATGGAGGGCAGCATAATGAGTCGCTTAAAACGTCAAAGCTTTTTAGGCCCCAATTGCGATGCTCTCTTGGAAGCAGCCACAATAGGCATAGTTGGTTTAGGCGGAGGAGGTTCTCATTTTGCTCAACAATTCGCCCATGTCGGCATCGGAGGACATGTTTTATCTGATGGTGACATCATTGATGAGTTCAACACAAACCGCCTCGTAGGAGGCACTTTATCCGATGTTGAAGAGGAAATGCCCAAGATAGACATTGCTCAGCGGACCATCCGAGGACTTCAACCCAATGCCAGAATCGTGCCAATATTGGATAGATGGCAAACGGCCAGAGACTTCCTGAAAACTTGCGACATTATCGTTGGAGCAGTGGACTCTGTGAAGGAAAGAGATGAACTGGAGGGGTTTGCGCGCCGTTATCTCATCCCGTATATTGACATTGGTATGGATGTAATCAGGCTCAATGAAAGTGAATTTCGGATTGTTGGCCAAGTAATACTCTCCTCACCCGGCGAACCCTGCTTATGGTGCTGTAATGTGATCACAGATAAGCGACTTCATGAGGAAGCCGAGAAATATGGCGAGGCAGGAGATCGTCCACAAGTAATTTGGCCAAACGGGGTACTTGCCTCAACAGGGGTTGGACTCGCAATACAACTGATTACGCCCTGGTTTAAGAACCCACCAAGATTCATGTTCCTTCAATATGATGGCAATAAGGGCACGGTAACCCCAAATCTACGTGTTGAAATGCTAAAGGGGAGAAAGTGCTCACACTATCCTGCAAATGAAACAGGCGACCCGTTGTTTAATATTCGCGATTACTTAAACACTTTGACAGTTTTTTAGCCAACCATGGGCAAAAATGGTGGCCGATCACAGAATTGAACTGTGGACACAAGGATTTTCAGTCCTCTGCTCTACCAACTGAGCTAATCGGCCACGTAAGTGAGGCTCATTATACCCAAACCATATCAGGACCTCAAGTCTTTTGTCAAACAGACAGGCCTTTACGGCCAATCACTTCTGGAGGCAGAAGTTCAGTCTCCTTTAAATACTTCGCGCCTCAACTGAAAATGCATGGCTTGAAATTTGTAGCCTACAAGCTACAATGTAAATTATGGAGATTCAACCTCAAACCATTCGGATCTATCAAACTTCTGAAGGAAAACACCCTTATCTGGATTGGTATGACAATTTGAAAGAAATGAAAACCAAGGTTGTAATTTTGAAACGAGTTGACAGAATTGCCTTAGGCAACTTCGGGGATTGCAAATCACTGAAAGACGGGTTGTATGAACTTCGAATTGATTATGGACCTGGATATCGGATCTACTTTGCGCAAGAGAAGGCGCAAATTGTGCTCTTACTGTGCGCCGGTGATAAATCAACACAAGCAACAGATATTTTGAAAGCCAAGGAGTATTATGATGACTTTAGAATACGAACCCACAATCTCCTATGAGCAAGTATTGGCAAAAGACCTTCAAAATAAGGATTTTGCGGTCGCTTACTTGAATGAATGCCTGCAGGAAGAAGAGGATATTACGGTCTTTCTTCTTGCGCTTCGACGTGTTATTGAGGCACAAGATATCAAGATCAGTCAGATAGCCAAGCAATCCGGGTTAAACCGCGAAAGTCTCTATAAAATGCTTTCAGAAAAAGGCAATCCGGAATGGAAAAGCATCAAAACCATTCTCAAGACCTTAGGATTTAAAATTCAAGTTGCAAGCTAGCAGACCTATCTGAGACGGTAGGCGGCGCTGATGTCGACGGGGACGGACGTATATTGCCGGCCTCCTTTTTCGTACACCAGAATCATCGTGCGGCCGTCCAAAGAGGATTCGGTGTGGGCGGTGGCTTCCGGCGGGGCGGGAGCGTCGCCTTTCTTGCCGGCGGGTGGGCCGGGCAAGGGCTGCGTTCCGATTTCAATGGGGGCGGTTCCGCCGCCAACAAACGCGGGAATCGAGAGAAGGATGTCCTGGCGGCGAATCAGATTCAGCGTCATGCCCTGGCCTTGCGGGTCTGGCTCTGCGGACACCAGATAGAGACCCGGCGGGATTTCCTTATCGTTATAGCGAATCCCCTTCCCCAGGCGAATCAACGGGTCGGGCAATGCGACCGTTTCGCGGGGTTTTTCTTTCTCGGCTTTCGGCAACTGGTTAATCGGCGGGCTGGCCTGCTTGCGAATCGGGTTGAATATCCGGCCCAGAAACGAGCGCTTCGGCTGCGGCTCCGGGGGCGCTTGCAAGGGAGCGCCTTGGACGGGGTAAGCCCCTTCCGTCGCACGATTGGGCGGATAATAATCGGGGGCTTCCTGAAAGCCGGACCAATCATCGGTGTTGCTGCTGCTGTCGTCGGCGTACCCAGCGGGAAGCGTCCCCGGCAACAGCAAGACGCCCACCAAAAGATAAAGCGGGAGCCATCGAACCCAGCGGGAAAAACGAATGAAGTCGTTCATACCTCTACTGTAATCCGATTTGGAAAAAGCGGCGTCCTGTCTTTGGCGGGATTTTCAATGGGCTGCCATGGCCACCCCGCATGGGGAGTGCATGGGCTTTACAAGGCTGGTAAAATAGCAAATATTAAGAAAAAATAAAACTTTTTGGATTGTCTAGCACAAGCCGATCTTGAGGGGCTTCTATAAAGCAGAACCGCAGCGGTGTCTTCCCCATTTTGCGCTAAAGCGGTTCTATCCCCCAATAACTAGGCAAAGACCCTCCAGAAAGTTGTGAGATAAGGAACCGATGAACATGACGCACCTTATTCCCGATTCCCAAGCCGAAGGCGGCCTTGATCTCGAAGATCATGACGGGCTTGGCGAACGTTTCTGGGAAAGTTTTTCCGCTTTCGTCGAAGACAAAAAGCGTCAAGCTGTCCTGGATGTCCTGAAGGAAGAATTCCCGAAACTGGCGCAGAACCCGCAATTCGTGGAGAATGTGGCCGCGCGCCTATCCGATTCCGCGATTGACGAACTGCCCTACGTCTTCCTGGTCACCAATCCCAAACTGTCTTCCTAGCTCGAAATCGGGATTCGATTCTTAAAGCCTCATAAAATGGCCGAGCGCCGCAGCCGAAGGCTGCAAGCGAGGCCAAAAGAACTCCCAGGGGGGAGTGCAGAGGGAGGAAAGCCCTCTGCAGCCAGATCCTAAGGGATCATGCAAAATCTGATGAGTCCGGCTGGTTGGGAAAGTAATAAACCCAGGAGCGAATAGCCTCACACGCTTTGCACAGGGCAAACTGGTTCATAAACAGCAAATCCGCAATAAACGATTTTTGATTGGCTTCGATCACCACTTCGTCGTTGGCGTTGGTGGAAATCTCAATCTCGCCTTGAAACGACGGTTGAACCATCAATTTGAATTCCGTGCTGCCGCATGCCTGGCATTTGAACATTCAACCCAACCTTGCTTGTTTATACCGTCAATTGTAGTCGATTCGACGTGTTTGCAAACAATGTCTGACACGGCAGATTTGGGTAGCGGTTTTTCAGTTCCCGTTGAATATCCATACAAATGGCCAGATTCGAAGATGCCAGAATCACGCACTCGACGGTATTGGCAGCGTCCGGCGACGTAATCGGCAGATTAAAGAGCTGTTTTCCCTGCTTGTTGGGATTCCCGTCAATCAGGCGGGTTCGTGCCGGATCCAACGGGGTCGGCAAGTGACGCAGCACTTTATAGAGATCCGACCCGACGCCCCACAGCGCAATGGAATCATATTGCGACCGAAGCGCTTCCAGACGGCTGGCGGCGGCGACAAAATCAGCGTCAATTTGTTCAATAAGGTGGGAAAAAGCGTGCTGCGCCATCCGCGCTACCGGAAGCTTGCGTCCCAGCAATTGAAGCGACGGATAGGCATGGGCCAGGGTATGTTTTTGTTCCAGCAGCGTAATCCCCAACTCACTGAGGACTTTCGCCAATCCCGCGCCGGTAAAATGGGAAATATGCCCCCGGTGCACAATCGTGCCAATCACCGAATCCGAAATCTGGTGTCCGCGTTCCATCGACGGGATTTCCAAGTAAAAATAACCGCCCAGTTTGACCAGACTGACCATTTTTTCCAGAAACGCCGCGGGCGTCGCCGTGTGCTCCAGGGCGTGCATACTGGTTACGAGGTCAAACGATTCGACCAGATTGAGCGCCGCCAGATCCAGGTCCTCCAGCGATCCCGTAATCATTGGGATGCCGTAATCGGTTTGGGCCTTTTGTGCCCCTTCTTCCGACGCTTCGATACCCGTCAACTGCAAGGCGGAAGCTTCTTCTCCCAGTAGCTTGAGAAACGCGGCATCCCCGGCGCCTACATCAATGACGCGGCCTTCGGTTAATTGCGTTGTTTCCAGCAGATAATGCACCCGGTCCAGATGCACTGCCCGTTTGTATTCCAGCCGAACCCCCTGATCAATCACCTTGATGGAAGCATAATACCGGGCAACGTCGTCAAACGTCGGCGGTGAGACTTGAGCCACCGTGCCACAGACTTTGCAGACATAATAGGCTTCTTCACACTCCAGCAGGGCATCGCCGTCCCCGATACAATTTAACGCCAACTCGCGCTGCGTATGGCAGATTTGGGTTTTTTCCGAACCGCACAGACGGCAGGGTGGCAATTGCGGCATCATCGGGTTCTCCAAGAGGTTGCGGGCGTCAGGATTTTAAAGCGGCCAGGATCGCTTCCGGCGTTAGGCCGGTTTCCCGGGACAGTTCGTCTTTATTACCGGCACGCAGAAATCCATCCGGCAAACAGAATCGGTGCAGGCGGGGCGTCAACACGTGGTCGCACAGTACCGTCGCGAGGGTTGCGCCAAGGCCACCGGTGGCGATATTTTCTTCCACCGTCACAAGCGTTTTGGCGGCTTTCAAATACGGCAGGACCGCTTCCAGCGGGAAAGGCTTGATCCAGCGTAAGTTAATGACGCTACAAGCCCGTCCTTCCTGTTGAAGTTGCTTTTGAACCTTCAACGCCGTTCCCAGACAATTTCCCAGAGTGATAATGCAGGTTTCCGACGGGGAGCCAAAATATTCCGGTTGTGTAATATCGCGATTCTCTGGGGCTGGTGGCGTTTCATCTTCGCGAACGGCTTCATACGGATGCAAAATGGCCATTGGGCCTTCGGGATTGGCCAGACGCCAGCGCAGAATGGCCTCGACATCAAACCGCGTTCCGGCATAGAAGAGTTTTAGGTTCGGTAAGGCCTGCAGATAGGACAAGTCATAAATTCCGTGATGCGTGGGACCGTCATAGCCTGCAAACCCGGAGCGAACGCTGAGCAACGTGGCCCCGAGATTCATATAGCACAGGTCATGGAGAATCGGGTCCATCGCCCGCTGCATAAAGGTGGATTGAAAACAGACCACGGGTTTCTTCCCACCCAACGCCAAACCGGCGGCCATGCTGACGGCGTGTTGCTCGGCCATGCCAACATCAAGCGCCCGGTCCGGAAACACGTCCAGAATTCGATCCAGGTTGGACGCATAGGGCGTCGCCGGGGTCAGCGCCACAATGGATTCATCGCCGGCCATCAAATCGTACAGAACGTTGGATGCAACAACGCTGTAGGTTTCACCGCTTAACGTCGGCGACGCGCCTGCGCCGGTTTCCGGGTGAAACGGCATGGAAAAATGCATGCGGTATTTGTGGGAATCCGCGTACGATAGCCCTTTTCCCTTGGTCGTCCGAACATGAACCACCATCGGACGGACCGACATGGCTTCCTTGGCAGATTCAAACGTGGTGAGCAGGGCATTGAGATCATGACCGTCTTCCACAGCCAGGTAGCCATACCCGAGGCCTTCAAACATCGCCTGTGCCTTCGTCTGCCAGTCCGGTCCGGAGAACAAATGCTGAATTCCGCCGACATTCGGCGCAATCGCCATCCCATTGTCATTAATCACCAGCAGGAAGGGATACCGTCCCGTGCCGCCGAAGTTAAGTCCTTCAAACGACAGGCCCTCCACCAGAGAACCGTCGCCGACAATGGCAATCACGTGATGCGGCAGCTTGTCCAACGCATAACTGGCAGCCAATCCCAGAGCGGTCGAAATCGCTGTGCCTGCGTGGGTGGCTTCCATAATATCGTGTTCGCTTTCTCCCATCGTGATAAACCGCGACATGCCATGCGGTTGATTCAGCGTGGCAAACAACCCTTTTCGCCCCGTCAGCAGTTTATGCGTATACCCCTGATGCCCGGTATCGAAGAACAATTTATCGTTGGGAGAATCAAACACGGTGTGAAGCGCAACCGTCAGTTCAATCGTGCCGAGATTCGCGCCGATATGACCGCCGGTTTTGGAAATGCTGTCAATCAGAAACGTCCGGATTTCGCCACACAGCGCTTCCAGCGCAGGCAACCCCATGGTTTTGAGCGCCTTTGGATGCTGAAGCGTTGAGAGCAATTCTGTTTGCAACGGTCCCATCGTATTTTCTCCGACTGTTTGCTAACCCAAATACCGTCCGCCGTTCAGATGCAGCAAATGCCCCGTAATATACTCGGCGGCGTCACTGGCCAGAAAAACGGCAGCCGATCCCACATCTTCCAGGGAACCCAGGCGTCCCAGGGGCGTTTCTTCCACAACCGCCTGACCAGCGGGACTAAGGACTTCGTCCAGCGTCTGGTCGGTCAAAATCACGTTGGGATTAATGCTGTTGACGGTAATCCCCGACGGGCCGCAATGCCGCCCCAGAAACCGTGTCATGCAATCCAAGCCGCTTTTGGCGACAGCGTAATGCAAAGTCTTGGGCCCCGCCATGCCCGAAGCAATGGACGAAATATTGATAATCCGCCCGGCGGCGCTGTTTTTCAGGTAGGGCAACGCTTCCTGGCTGCAAATGAACGCACCCTTCAAATTGGTTTCCAAAACGAGATCCCAGTCTTCGTCCGTGGTTTCTTCGAAAAACTTGCGCCGGTTCACCCCGGCGTTATTCACCAGAATGTCCAGCCCGCCAAACGTTTCCGTCAAATCGGCCAGCGTCTGACGAACCGTCTCCCGGCTGCGAACATCACAGCGATAGGACTTCGCAACGCCTCCGGCGGCAATGACCCGTTCCACCAGTTGTTGGGCGCTGCCTGCATCCTGAAGATAGGAAAATGTAACGGTTGCGCCGTGTGCCGCCAACTGAGCCACGATTTCCGCGCCCAGCCCCCGGCTTCCGCCGGTGACAAACGCAATTCGTCCTTGCAGGCAATCGGGAGAAAAAACCGGCACGCGCCACCTCTACCCTAAACGCATGCTTTCCATTGTACCGTCTGAAGCCAGATCCACCCCTGATATATTTAGAGGATCTCTTGAGTTTGAAGTTAATGGGAATGATTTCTAGCCCATTTAACAGCCAATTCACGCGCCAGATGAGTTTGGGCACGTATCCTGCGAACATCCTCTTCCCCTAAATCCCGCTCATAATTAGTCGCGGCAGAAAGTAAAGTTGTCGTATTATAAATTTGGTAGCCTTTGTTATCGACAACAGTTAACTCTCCTGGTTGAGTTAACTCTGGCACAAGAACAATGATCGTTTTACGTATAGAGGGAAAAATAAGCGTTGTTTTTCTCCCCTCAATTTTCAGTTGCGTATATTGAGGTTGTTGAGGATGATCATGCAAATATTGAATAATTGCCAGAACTTTTTTGCTCTGCTCCACCATTAGCGCTCTTAGATCCTCATTAGGACTGTAAATTGACCTAATTGTAGATAATTCTTGCCTTAATTGTCTCTGATTTTTAATAACACCTGCTTCTGCTTGAAGCGAGGCAGCTTGGCCTTGAAAAGCAATAGGATTCCTTACGAGCGGCCTAATAGATTGCACCATTAACATTGAATATTTTCTCCTCAATTGAAAGCCGATCTGAATAAACTCACTCAAGCTTGAAAATTGCTCGGCGGCTTTCCCTCCAAAACAGATTCTAAAGAATTAATTAAGATATCATTTTCTCCGCAATCGGACTTTTTTGAATGTTTTTATTTTAATTGGAGTAGTGAGGAGGAGAAGGGTGATGGCACCCTTGACGGGAATTACAGCGACAACACCTTATTCGTATAATCCCTTGGCGGGGGGCAATCCGGCGTTGGGAAGCGATTCGATTGCTTCGGCGGCAACCAACTCTGTATTGAATGCTTTTTTGCAGCAATCCGGCGGAAATTTGGGATTACAACCGCAAAGCCCCATGATGCCGGGCGGCGATTTAAATCTGTTCAGCCAGATGATGCCGGAACTGCTGCAAATGATGCCCCAACTGGCTCAGATGCTTTCCTCCTGGTTTGCCTCCATGATGGGCGGCGCCGGAAACATGATGATGGGACAGCAGCAAGCTGTGCCGCCTGCCGGTAAAATTCCGAAAGCGGCATCTGGTTCCGGAGGCGGCGGTGGGGGTGGCTCTGCAGCGGCTTACGACGGGGGCGGCGGCGGATATATGCCCAGTGAGTCTTATCCTACCGATGTGCCGGAAGGAGGAGGAAGTCTTTCGATGGAAAGCATTCCTGCCGGTGATAGCAGCGGCCAGGCGTCCCAGGGACAATCCGCAACCGCTTCGGATCCCGCCAGTGGAGGGGGCTATGTTTCCAGCGGCAGAATCAGCAACACCAACGCGACCTATTTTCAAACGCCGGATGCCCAGGTGAGTGCCCGGCAGCTCAGCGCGGGAGAAAATGGCAGCAAACATAATCTGTATGTCAATGCCTATGATGCAGGCGGAAATTTAATCCATGAAAAATTTACGATCGTCAATACAGGCAACAACACCCGACAAGTGGTTGAAAGCGGCGGTAATGCTCCTATTTATAGTCACGATCGCCTAGACCTCTATCGAACAGCCAATGGCAAAGAAGAACTTATTGCCAAAAACATTACCACGCGGGACGGCGACTTTGGCCCGCTGAATGAATACGGGCATCATTCCTTTCAAATCGATATTCGCCAGAAACCGGCGGCGCAAGTTCAACTGGCTTCAACCAAAACAGCCGCGCCGGAAAAATCCACCGAAAAAACCGCACAATCGACTCAAAGCAAAACCGAAACCGGTAAAACAGAAAAGACGGATAAAACGGAAAAATCAGATTCCGATAAAAAGCCGGAATCACCGGCAAATACCAAAAAGCAGGTGACTTAAATAACCGATACGGGTTCGCTCACAACCGGTGTGTGCACGGGAGTAACCCGCATGGGAATGTGAAACGTAAACGTCGAGCCTTGCCCATCCCGGCTCACCGCGGAAATCGTTCCGCCCTGCAATTCGACGAGGCGGCGCGTGAGCGCCAGCCCCAACCCCGAGCCTTCGTGAATGCGCGACGTGGAATTATCCACCTGGTAGAAATCCGTGAACAACTCATGCATTTTATCTTCGGGAATCCCTTTGCCCGTATCGTGAATTTCGCACTGAAGCCATGCCGTTCCCTGGCTCATAATTTTATTCAGTGTGACGTCCACCCGGCCATGCGCCTTATTGAATTTAATGGCATTATTAATCAAATTAATTAAAATTTGCCGTAATCGTGCCGGGTCCGCCTCGATGCAGGTAACGTCGGGATGAATGTTAAATTTCAACGTGACCTGCTTTTTCTGCGCCAACTGGTAAAGCACTTTTTCCACATTGCCCACAAAAGGCCGCACGTCAATCGGCTCGACGGAAATCTGGAGTTTTCCGGCCTCGATTTTGGAAATGTCGAGAATATCGTTGACCATATCCAGCAAATGCCGGCCACTGTAGGAAATGGCGGTCGCATATTTTTGCTGTTTTTCCGGGGTATTGGCCATGCCTTTCAAAATCATTTCGGAGTAGCCAATCACCGAATTCAGCGGAGTCCTCAACTCGTGCGACATGGTGGCCAGAAACTGGCTTTTACGTTTATTTGCCGTTTCCGCGGTTTCCTTCGCCTGCTTAATTTCGGTAATATCCACGCAGGAGCCTACAAAGCCCGTAAACTGGCCGTTTGCCGAAAAGAGGGGCACACCCGTTGTGATCAGCCAGCGATAGTCGCCGTCAAAGCGTTTCACCCGGGTTTCGGTCATAAACGGGCGGCGTTCCCGCAGGGCCTGGGAATAGCCTTCATAACAGATTGGCCCGTCTTCGGGATGAAGGTGGGTTTTCCAGCCGTCGGGAATTTCTTCCGCCAACGGTCGCCCGACGAAATCCAGCCAGGTTTGATTCCAATAATAAATTTCGCCGTTTTCCCCGGCCACCCAAATCATCACGGGCGACGAATCCGCCATCGTCCGGAAACGTTCTTCGCTTTCAATCAAGGCCGCTTCCGTCCGTTTTCGTTCGGAAATGTCTTCAATTACCGCCATAATAAAATTCAGTTTGCCATCCTCCTTCCAGATGCCGGACACCGAAATGTTGACCCAGAGCAATGTGCCGTCTTTGCGGATATAACGCTTTTCCATGGTATATTGCGTGATTTCCCGGTTTAAGATTTTGCGATATTGGGTCAGGTTTTTTTCGACATCGGCTTCGTAGGTAATATCGGCAAAGGTCATCTGTTGGAGTTCTTCAAAGGAATAACCCACCATCGTCAATAATTTCCGGTTGGCTTTAATCCATTTCCCGTCGGCATCGACGTGAGCGATTCCCACAGCCGCCTGCTCAAACGTGGCCAGTAACACCTGGTTCAGTTCATTGAGGGCCATTTCGGCGTTTTGCTTTTCCCGCCGCTGCCGGGCATCCTGCAACTCCCGCTCAATGACGGGAACCAAGCGGGCGAGATGGCCTTTCATCACAAAATCCTGGGCGCCCAGGCGCATGGCTTCGGCAGCGGTTTCCTCGCCGATGGCGCCGGAAATGATGATAAACGGTAAATCGCACTGATGCGCTTTTAATAAATGAAAAGCTTCGAATGAATCCAAATCCCGCAACTGGTGATCACTGAGAACAATATCCCAGGTAAAAGGCCGATGCCGAAGCACATCCCGCAACTGGGCTTCACAATCCACCAGCGTAATTTCGAGCGCGTAGCCATGGCGTTCCAGTTCCAACCGAACCAATAAGGCATCGGCCTCATTGTCTTCGATATGCAGAATTTTCAAGGAACGCGACATGGGGCTAACGGCCCCTTTCCGTCCGGTCCAGCGGCGGTATATTCAAGACCAGCCAATAAAGGCCCAATTCTTTAATTGCCTGATTAAATTGCATAAAATCGACCGGTTTTTGAATATAACTGTTGGCCCCCAACGAATAACTTTGAATCCGATCCCGCTGTTCATTCGAGGTTGTGAGGATGACCACCGGCAACAGCTTGGTTCGTGAATCCTCCCGGATGGCTTGCAAAACTTCCAGACCGTCTACCTTGGGAAGCTTGAGATCCAAAAGAATTAAGTGCGGCAAATCCAGGACATTGCGACCTTCATAAATGCCGGTTCCAAACAGGTAGTCCAGGGCTTCTTCGCCATCTTGCGCCACGACCACTTCGTTTCGGATGTTATTTTTTTCAAATGCCCGAATCGTTAATTCCACGTCTCTGGGATTATCTTCCACCAAAAGAATAATATCGCTCATACATCGTTCCTTTGATCTGGGGTCAACTCAGGATTTAAAGTGAAATAAAAAGTTGCGCCCTGGTCAACTTCGGCTTCGGCCCAAATTTTGCCGCCATGGCGGTGAACCACCCGCTGTACGGTCGCCAGGCCGATGCCGGTTCCGGGAAAATCTTCCACACGGTGAAGCCGCTGGAATGCTCCAAAAACTTTATGCATATATTTATTTTTAAACCCAGCCCCATTATCACGTACAGAATAAATAGGGTGATTTTCTGTTTCTTGCGCCCCAAACTCGATTTCGGCGACCGGTTTGTATTGGGTAAATTTCCAGGCATTGCCCAGCAGGTTTTCCAACATAATTTTCAGTAAATTCGGATCCCCGTAACCGGTTAAATTGTCTGCAATTTTAATATCCACGTTTCGTTCGGGATCCTGCCTTTTATAACCCTCTAAAATGTCCGTGGCCAGGGCTGTGAGATCCACTTTTTGAAAATAAATGTCATCGCGGGTAATGCGGGAGAGCTTGATCAAATCCTCGATTAAAGTTCCCATCCGCTGGCTGCCTTCGCGAATGTAGTGAATGTAGGTTTTTTCCCGATCCGTCAGCCGGTCTCCCGCATCTTCCAACAAGGCTTGGCTGTAGCCGTCCAGCGAGCGAAGCGGAGCCCGAAGGTCGTGGGAAACCGAGTAGGAAAAGGCTTCCAGTTCCTTATTGGTTGCGGTCAACTGGGTGGTCCGTTCGATCACGCGCCGTTCCAATTCCTCGTTCGTTCGGGCAAGCGCTTCGGTTCGATTCAGAATGACCTTGATCATGGAGTTTCGAATTTCTGAGGCGGCTTGAATTTCGTAAGACGACCAGGGCAAAGAGGTTAATTTGACCTCTTCCTTCCAAAGCTCGAATGATGCCCGCGGCGTGAGTTGCTTCCCGTCATTAATCGTCCGGACCGGTTTGGTCGGATCTCCAGCCCAATGAACCGTTTGAATGACCTCCGGACGAAACCACAACACGTAGTTTCCGTCGGTGATGGCAATTGCCAACATCCCGCTGGCGATATCCTTGTAAGCCGCCGTCGCGGGATAAGACCGTGATAAGGCGTGCGTCGCGAACAATTCGCCGGTCATGGTGTTTTTCAACCATCCGACCAGTTGGCGGACCTGCGATTCTGAGGGCGTTTTGCCTACCAGTTGATACTGGCCGTCCAATAAAATGGCGGCGCCTTCGGCCCGGATAAAATCGGACAGATTGGGATGAAACTTCACCAGGGCTTCCCCCAGGTTTTGCTCGCCCGACATCAGTTCGATAAATTCCCGTTGCATGGCCTGCAGCTTGAAACGATACTCCGCGTCCAGATTGTCTTCGCGCGCCAAGAGTTCCAATGCAATAAAATGCCCCAACAATTCACACGCCGTGCGAACTTCGTAGGGGACATAATGCGGCGCGTAATGATGACAGGCAACAAGCCCCCACAAGCTGTTGTTCTGAATGATGGAAATGACCATCGTTGCTTTGACCTGCATATTCTGCAGGTATTCAATATGAATCGGGGAAACACTCCGAAGGGCGGCATAGCTCAAATCCAACGGCTGCCCGCTTTGAGGGTTAAGGATAGGAACCAAGGGAACCGGTTGGTAGTCCACATCGCAGATAAAGCGAAGCGAATTCTTGAGGTACAGCTCCCGAGCCTGCTTTGGGATATCCGACGCCGGATAGTGCAGCCCCAGATAAGGCTCCAGATAGTCTTCCCGGGCTTCCGCAACCACGGCGCCATGGCCTGCTTCGTCAAACTGGTAGAGCATGACCCGATCGAAGTGATTGATTTTTTTAATCTCAGTCACAACGGTCGTAGAAAAGGCTTCAAAAGAAGAGGCGTTTTTCAGGTTAAATAGCGATTCCTTGACGAAATCGTAAAAACTTGGCGGCATCGTCTGTTCCGGAGATGTGGCAGGCTCCATTTCCAAAATCAGCATGCCTTGATGCCGGTGCGCAATCAGATTGAGGGAATGTGTCTGTTCTTCGCCCTGTATGGTGATAGAAAACAAGTAAAGCGGGTTGACCGTGATATTTTTCGTATTCACCGCCGTTCGAAATTGTTCCCGTTCCTCGGGGGTCAGCAGGCTGTCCAGGGGCTGGCCTAACAGCGCTTCGGCGGATTGATTGAAAAAGGAGAGGCAATTACGGCTGACTTGTATAATCTCGAAGTCGGGTTCTTTCAGGACAAAAAGCACCCCATGGGGTTGAATACAGCCGGGAATGTGGATCGGCTCGCGATCGCAGTTGGTTAAATCCGCGTGCGATTCATAAGATGAGGCAAGGGTGGACATCCGTCCTTTTTTCCTTTTCCAGCCAGTGATTCAAGGTTGTGAAAATCCGGCAGGCGGCTTTCACTGCGGTTTCTACGTCCTGTAAGGGCCGCTTCCAGCGGGAGGTATAATCGAATCCCGTGCGATGAGTTTTTGCCAACAGCGTCAAAGCGGACTCCATCGGCGCATAAACGCCATAAAACTGTTGCAATAACTGACGATAAGTCTGCCGGGTCAGGTTATCCTCCAACAGGCTCAAATGGCTTTCCAGGTGGTGATGATACGGCTGAGTCGCATTTTTCAACGCATATAAAATGGGGGCGGCGGGGGCGAGGACCATCGGCGATCTCTTTCTGGAGGGGTTTCTAACCATTCAAACCCAAGGCAAGGACAGTTTAACGCTTGAAATCGGATTTATCAATTGGACTATCGTCGCTGCAACTCGGCAGCAGCCTCAAAACGGTTTCCCGTAACTGAATCGGCGAGTAGGGTTTCTGGATCACGGTGAACTGATTTCCCCCCTCGGCAGCATTGACGGTTGCTATATCAAATCCCGAGGTAATTAATACCCGGGTTTGCGGATTACGGCGAATAACTTCGTTGGAAAGCATTACGCCGTTCATCGGCCCGGACAATTGGTAGTCCGTCAACAATATCGTGCACCCTCCTTCCGTGTCCAGGAAGGAAACCGCTTCGGCGGCGGATGACACGAAAACCGTTTTCATAAACTCGAAATCCAGAATATCTTCCAGCAAACTCAAAAGCAACGGGTCGTCTTCCACCACCAACAGGCTGTACGGAAAAGAACGCTGTGAAGCCGTATCACCGGCTTGGCTTGAAACAAACGGTCCTGCCATCAAACAGCCTTTCGTACCACCACAACAAACAACGCGTATCGAAAACTATCTTGATAGCAACCAAGAGGCTTCATCCGTGTTGCCTTTGACTTGAGACGGGTTCAACTTCTCTTAATGAGGAGGGTTTTTCTATCATAGAGGCTGTATGCCCCCTTGGAATCCCCCGATATGCTACTTGCCGCAATTTTTTGGGAAGAAAGCAACAGTCACCGGTTCCGTTTGCTCCAGTTCTTTGTAACGGAAGCGCTTTTAAGCTTATTTTTCCATTTATTGCCTATAAATGGCAATTTTCTACTATTGATTGTTTTTATTATTTAAAAATACCTGTAATGACTTGAGGAAGATCAAAGAAGAGGAGAAAGTAGAACATGGTTGGTTCCATTCATTTTGCAGCTAAAGCGCAACATTCGCCAGCGAAACAACAAAAAGCACCATGGGCGCCGGCAAAGCCAAAAGATCTCAACAAAGAAACCGATGGCATTGTCGCTGCCAGCAGAGAAGACAAGCATAGAATTGGTGAACAACGTCCCAAACAATTAGCTAGTCGAAAAAGTGATTTATCAGTCCCAACTCGGAAAGAGTTGAAACACATACAGCATCAGAAAGAGATGGAACAAGTACAGAAGAATATAGAACAAATACAAAAAGAAATTGACTCCAACACAAAGTCTTTTAAGGCAGTCGATACTGAGCAGAGCCCTCCGGTAAAGACCCAATCCGATACCGTGACTTGTCGGGAAGGATACACGACCGAAGAAAAGAAAGCGGCAATCAAATGTCAGACTCAAAATGAGATCTCCAAAAAATTTATAGAGGAAGGCAAAAACGCGATCAATAAGTCTTTTCAGAAGGGCTATGATGGAATAGAAACTTCAAAACCTCCGGCGGCTCCCAAGCCCGATCTCAACAAAGAAACCGATGGCATTATAGCTGCTAGTAGAGAAGCCAAAGCAAACAAACACCAAAGTCTGACGGAACAAGCGCTGCGAAGCACTGCACTTTCAGCAAATTCAGCCCAACAAAAAATCGAAAAACTGCAAGCAGATATTAAGCATTTTACGTTTGAGACACACCAGCAGGAACTTGTAGAAAACGCTCTAAATATGTTCATCAACTTAAATTCTAAATCCAAGCCCAAACCGGAAGATTTGCCTGCCAAAGATCAGCACGGCAATCCGATTCCCCGGTAAAATGAGCAATTAAAGACGGAGCGGGCAGTTAAACCGATTAGCCTGCTCCGTTCGTTTGAAGCAGATCGCATTACGAAGAACAATGGTGCCCTCGGAGGGACTCGAACCCCCGACATTCACCTTAGGAGTGTGACGTTCTATCCTGCTGAACTACGAGGGCAAGAATTTTTCGTAGGGCGGACACAGGCTGCGTCGACCGTTTTCCCACTCTAGCACGCCGATTTTCAAGTTGTCCAGAAATGCCCCTCGATTTTGCGACAGTTGTGATAATTTGGTCGCATGGCGCTTTGCGCCGCAGGATACGGCTCAATCCGCCGGGGCTCTTGAAATTTGGCTTGGTTCTGTCTATTCTGGCCTCAGAAAGTACATGGTCACTCGTACTGTATCAACACGAAATAAGGAGTGTTTTTCCGATGATTCAAATTGGCAAACCGGCTCCCGAGTTTACGGCACAGGCAGTCGTTGACGGGCAGGTCAAAGAAGTTTCGCTGAGAGAATACCGCGGCAAATGGGTCGTTCTGTTCTTCTATCCGTTGGATTTCACCTTTGTGTGCCCCACGGAAATCCAAGGGTTTGACGAAAAAGTCGGCGAATTCGAAAAAGTGAACGCGCAAATCCTCGGCGCCAGCGTCGACAGCGTCTACTCTCACCTGGATTGGATGAAAGACCTGGGCCAACTGCGCTTCCCGCTGCTCAGCGACCTCACCAAGCGCATCAGCCGCGACTACGGCATTTTGAAGGAAGATCAAGGCATCAGCTTCCGAGGCGCCTTCATCATCGATCCCGATGGCGTTTTGAGAAGCTACGTCGTAAATGATCTCTCCGTGGGCCGTAACGTTGATGAGATTCTGCGCATTGTGCAAGCCTTCCAAACCGGCGAACTCTGCCCGGTTGGCTGGAAGCCCGGTGAAAAAACCCTCGGCAAAGGCTAACCCTAAGCCGACTCCAAGTTTAAAGGAGGCTCCAACGGGGCCTCCTTTTTGGTTTTAAGCCTCAAAAATCATTAGCTTTATATTTCTTTACGGAGTATCATCAAGTCTTAATTAATTGTTTTTATACATATACAATCAATTCCCTCTCCCTCTCTCAAATCTCTCTGTTTCTCGAGTCGATAAGATTCAACCCTTCTTGCAACCCAAGAAGGGTTTTTATTTGGAAAATCCCATGCGTATTTCCGCTTAACCTGTCTTGGAGCTTTCGCAAATCGCGCAACAGACTGGACGGTTAACCAATAGTATTTAGAGGACGGTCTTAGTACGGTAAGACTACATCTTTAACTCAGATGTTTTAGAGAGAGCTGAAAAGGATAGATTCATGGCGATTTTTAATGGAACAGGCAAAAATGATACTTTATTGGGGACGGGATCGAATGATCTCCTCAACGGGTATTCCGGTCATGACTACTTGTTTGGGGATGCCGGCAATGATACCCTAAACGGCGATAGCGGCAACGATACGCTGGATGGATGGACCGGCCACGACAAGCTGGATGGGGGAAGCGGCAATGACTTTCTCTTGGGATTCGATGGCAACGATAGTCTTTACGGGGGCAGCGGACACGATTTTATAACTGGCGAAGCCGACAACGACTGGTTGGACGGCGGCAGCGGCAACGACACGATTCTTGGCGACACCGGCTTTGACAGCCTCACCGGTGGCAGCGGCTCGGATTCTCTGGACGGCGGAGCCGATCATGACGTTCTGTTCGGTGGAAGCGGCGCAGATACGATCGGTGGCGGCCTGGGCAACGACACAATATCCGGCGATAGCGGGAACGATTCCCTCGTTGACTCCGGGGGAGACGATCAGTATACCGGCTACGGCGCACTCGGCTTTGGTCATGACACCATTGGCGATACGTCCGGTTCCGACATTCTGGATTTATCCGCATTTGCAACCGGCGCTGTTACGTTTAGCGCGGTTGACGGCGCAGACGCGGACAGCAATGTCGACAGTCTCCTGATTACCTTTGATCCGAATAATTCCATTCTGATCAACGATTATTTCGACAACACCACAACGGATGCCCATACGAGCGGCGCGGGAGCCGGACACATCGAATCCATCCATTTCTCCAACGACCCGTCTCTCACGTTCGCCGAAGTGCAGGGACTGATTCCCTAACTTCAGCGGGTTAAATTTAAAGAAGCGGAGCGATTGCTCCGCTTCTTCTTTATCGGATTGTTTCTCAGGTCGATAAAATTCAATGATAGTATTTTAATTGTTTTAAAAATAATTGAGGTCAGACCAGGACATTGGCGTGATATCTGTCATGAGAATCCCTTGTCCATCTTGTCTTATTTTTTTATTTTCTTCAGTTTGCCGCTTTTGTGCAGCGCCTGCTTTAGTTTTAGTGAACAAATAATAGGATGTGGGACCTTGCTCTTGCCCTTGGCTAACCGTTACATAGCGATATAGTCTTGTTACGTACGGTGTCTTTCCGTCGCCTCGTAAATAAGTTTCAGCTTGTTGAATTGCCTCATCATCACTATTTGCTTCGGTAATCTCTACTTTTTGTCCGTAATTATCGGACTCTTGTATCGAAATAGCACCAAATTTTAGGGATTTTGGCCATGACGGTACTGTCCCAACATTATTAGATGTGACGGGCTGCCCTTTTCGAGTAACAAATACTTGTTGACTGGTTTGTATTGGCCGAATCGCTAAAATTGAAAACAAGATAGATCTCCTTCATATAGGGTTGACTTTTCTATTTTAAAACGCCTGGCCAAACGCAATTGCTACCCGATTAAACCTTTACGGAATCATCCCTTGACGTACGAGTCCGATTATTCATCCGTCGTAGATCAAGGAATGATTCCGTAGTTTGATACTAAATGAATATTAACTAAGAAGCACTACCAACAGGTTCCGTCAGCAGCTCCATTTTGTGATCGTTCATCTTAAAGCCCTTGTCGATAGATTTCTTAATAAAGTATCTTTAAATTTCAAAAAATTGTTTTTATAAATTATAAACCAAAAGAAGAAGGACTTTTTTATGCTTCCCAGTCAATTTCGGGCTGCCGCTTTTGCGACTCCCGCGGTAACGCCCGCAGGAACAACTCCAATGCCCCAGGCAACGGCACAAGCGAAGCCGACTCCCACTTCCGAGCCTGGTGTTCCTCAAGCAAAAGATTACGAGACCTGGCCCGCCCTGAAAAAAGCAATCGAGTCCAAAGATGTAGATTCAATTTATCAGGCTTTCATGGGCGTCCAAAAAGACTACAGCAGCAACAACATTACTCCCAATTATAAGGATGCTTCGGCTCTTAGCAAGGTGCAAACCTATGTTGCGAACGAGATTAAAAAACAGGTCAAGCTTGCTGTTCCCAAATTCACATCGAACTGGGTTGATCCGGATCCGAAGAGAAACCTTTCTCCGGCTGATTTAAACAAATTATCCGACAAGAATGATCCGGGCCAGCCGGTTATTAAAATGGCATTAGAATCTTTATTGACGTCGCCAAATGGAGAAAAACTGATTCAATTGTTGCTTCAGAACAACGTCTTTTTAACCACGCTTCCGGATCAAGCCGGAATTACCTTCAGCCGTTCACAGGGAACGGAAATCGCGCATTACCCACAGGATAACCAAGGAAATTATCACGCGCCGGAATTCAGTATTTATTTAAACCCACGCGCTATTCAAAATCCCAAAGAGTTGGTCAGCGTTCTGCAAAACGAATTTACCAACCTGATTCCGAATCTGGTTCATCTTCAAAAGCAGAAGCCCAAATTTCCCATGACACCGACTCAACAGGATAACTTAATCAATACCTATACGCTGGATCGCGAATGGAACGGAACCTTGGTGCTACCGCTGCAAACCTTATCCACTAAACAACAAGGGAAAGCGCCCGAACCTAACGAATATCTGCAAGCCCTGGGAAAACGTTCCGCAGAGTCGACAAAGCGTTGGCTAGGCCAGACAGGGTATCAATCCGGAAACGCCTTACAGGATATTCTCACTTATATGGCCGTCGTTTATGGAGATGTTCCCGAAACGGCACAAGGGTCAAAATATTCACCGGCCTATCTCACAGACATCAACAACGAAGGCTTGAAAGCGGTCACAACACCTCAGGAATTTCAATTTCTGCAAGGCATGAAAAAAGTGCTCACGCCGCATATCAAAGCCATTCGAGCCCTCTATGAAGCATCCGGCGGGGATTTGAGCCAAATTCCCAATGCGTTTACAGCCGATATGAAAACTTACCAAGCTAAATTAAAAGCCTATCTGGAAAAACAACCGGATTTAAAGCCCTACCTCGCCTTGCAGTCGAAATAAATCAACCGGCAGCGCCGACTGTTTCCGTCACCAGCTCCATTTCGTGATCGTTCACGTTGAAGCCTTTGGGGAACTTGGTATTGCGGTTGTATTTGGTGCCTTTGAACATGGCCCACTTCACGTTGGCTTCAGTCAGGTCGGCATCGCAGAAGTTGGTCCCCAGCAGATGCGCATAGGTCAGATCAGCCCGTTTCAGGTTGGCGCCGGTGAGATCGGCAATTTGTAAATCTGCACGGTAGAGCCGGGCGCCGCTGAAGTTGGCTCCCTTGAGATTTGCGTTGTAAAAGCGGGCGTGAGCCAGATTGGCTTCTTGAAAATTAGCGCCGGGCAGACTTTGCTTATAAAAGTCGGCGCCTTCGAGCGCGTCTTTTTCAAGCGTCAACAGCACTTCACCGGAAATGGACTTAACTTCCACGGGCATACAGGGCCTCCTCGTCAACTGAATGATTGGATTTGGGGGAATCCGGAGCTTCGGACCCATCGCTTTGGCTGCAAAGCGCAAACGTCAGGGTGGCCCAAAATCCCTGGTCCCATTTTAACGCAATCGATCCGCCCATGGCTTCCACCAGTCCCTTCGTAATGAAGAGCCCCAGGCCGGTTCCACGGGTTGTTCGGGTCAAACGCTCGTCCAGCCGCTTGAATTTTGTGAACAGACTGGCAATATCTTCGTCGGAGATGGGATCACACGGATTAAACACGGAAATTTCCACCTGATTACCAGATACCGGCGTGACCCGCACCTCAATGACGGCGTCTTCTTCTCCGGCATATTTCAGGGCGTTGTCCAGCAGATTCAAGAGCACCTGTTCCATGCGGTCCGGATCCACCAGGATTTCCAGCGCATCGTCGATGGGATACACCTGTAACGCGTGGTGGCCGGCTTTTTCCTGAATAAACCCGACGCAGCGATTGACGAGACTGCGCACCGCCACCCGATCCGGGAAGATCCGAATCCCCTCGGCCTGCTCCAAATCCGGAATCACGAGTAAATCTTCGACCAGACGGCTCAAGCGATCGGCTTGTTGTTTGATGACCTTGAGACTTTTCACCTTGGTCGCCGAATCCAGCGTGTTTTCGTAGCGAATGAGGCGCGAGGTATAGCCCTTGATATTCGTTAACGGCGTTCTCAGCTCGTGACTGACCGTATCAATCAGGTTGGAACGCAGCTCATCGAGTTTGGCTAGCTGTTTGTTAGCCTGTTGGAGCTGTTGCCACTGCCGGGCCTGGTAAATTGCAACCCCAATCTGGTTCGTCAGCAAATTCAACAGCAACGTATCGTCGGATGCCGTCACGGAAGGGTCCGACGAACGAAGCAGCGCCAGAAATCCGACGGCCTGCCATTGATACGTAATCGGTTGAAACGACAGGCGGGTATTTTGAGGGAGACCGGCGGGAATTGGTGTTCCGGGATCGTTGACGCTGGCCGTTACCGCCTCGCTCAAGTGAGAGGCATCGCCGGAATGAGCGATTAACGCATACCCGCTGTCTTTCTGCGGCAGAAAAATCCAGACGGCCAGATGGCCCGGACGCTCCGACAAAACGGAAACCGCGGTTCGGCAGACTTCGTCAATTTCCAGCGAGCCGTGAAGGCGTTGGGTGGCCTGGGCGATAAACATATCCTGCTGGTTTTTGTAGACCAGTTCCTGGTTCAAGGTTTGAATGTTGGCCCAGGCGGAAGAAATCTTGGTCGCCATCCGGTTGAATTCCGCCGTCAGCACGACGACCTCAAACGGCGTCCAGGTCCGGGTAATCAGCCGGATTTTGCGCGAATATCGGCCTTCGGACATTGCCTTGATGCCCTTGAGTAACTGGCGGAAGTTTCGGTTGATGGCGCGCGTATACAGCAGACCGAGAATCGTGATGATGACGATACACAGCAATACCAGCGCCATCGACTGCGTTCTGGCGCGCAGGATGTAGGTGCGCTGAATGTGGTAGGGCGATTCCAACACCAGTCCCCACCCCAGACGCGGCACGCGGATGAACACGCGATCGAGCAGCGTATCGTCGGGCCGGGCGGCGGAGCGTCCCTGAAGTGTTTCCGCGGCGGATTGGTGTTCGAATTCACGAATGACGCCTTCGTTTAAGGACTGCATCACGCCCCAGTCTTCCGGCGGCAGTTTCCGGGAAATCAGCTTGGGCGGACCGGCGACAATCGTCCCTTCCTGGTCTACCATCACGAATCCTTCATGAAACGTTCCGGTATGCTCGCGAATGAGCGTGTTGAGAAAGGGAAAACGCTTGGTGAAGACAATTGTCCCCGGCTGGCCGGACGGATTGCTGCCGGGACCGGTCACACGAACCTCCAGGCGGTAAGAGAGCGTTTTATTTTTGCCGCGTGCAGGCTCATAATCCAGTGAAAACTTAACGTCGTTGACCCTCGGCGAATCAAAGACCTTCGTCGGTGGCAGCATTTCCACCCGGCGATTCGGGGACAGAAACAGTAAAATCCGTCGCCCCTCGGCGTTATATACCGCAACCGATTCGTAATCCGGGTTGGTTTTGAAAAACGCCGCCATCATGCGCTGGCGCTGCTTGTCCGACAGACTTTTAAGCAACGTCTGCCAGTACGCCGCAGCCATCTGGGCCTGATTTTCCTGCCACGCCATCTCCAGACGCAGGGCCTGGTAAGTCGCTTCGGCCGTATGAATCGTAAACTGCGCGACCTGCTTCTTTACCGCTTTTTGGTTGGTGTTATAGATGTTGTAGGAAATCAGCAGCAGCGGCACCAACACCACCAGCACGAAGAAGCCGACCAGTTGATGCGTGAGACGCAGGCGGGGAAAGGTGAAAATCCACCAGCGCATGGGAAATGTCTGCTTGGAAAAGAAGAACAGCTTCTTGCCGGACGATTTCAGTTTTCGCGACAACGGTTTCACGGAGGCCAAGGTCGCATTCGGCTTGATGGGGCGCATCGATCCTCCGCTAGATCAGCTAATCGCCGGACAGGAAAGCGGCAGGCTGAGGCTCCGGCGCTTCGCTCACGGCATTGAGGCGGTATCCGACGTGGGTGACGGTTTGTAAATACCGGGGATTCTTATGGTTTTCTTCAATCTTCTGGCGCAGGCCCCCGACGTGAACCCGCAACATCCGGACATCCTCGTCTTCGTCGTAGCCCCAAACCTCCTGGAGAATCGTTCCCAAGGACACGGCTTCGCCGACATGCTGCATCAGGCAATACAGAATCTCAAATTCGGTCGGCGTTAGCTTGATGAGACGGTCTTTAATCGTGCATTCCAACGAGGTTGGCAGCAATTGGATGTCTCCGGCGGAAAGAATCTCATCCTTACGCTTGGGTTGATGGGGCTTCAGTGTCCCCGTCCGGCGAAACAGTGCCCGCATGCGCACCATCAGTTCCTGAAATTCGAACGGCTTGACCAGATAGTCATCTGCGCCGGCGTTAAACCCGCGAATCTTGTCCTCAATGGTACCCTTGGCCGTCAACAGAATAATGGGCGTGGCGGCAGACAAGCGAGCGGCGCGAATTTTCTTGCAGGCTTCGAATCCGTCCATCCGCGGCATCATCACATCGAGGATAATCAGGTCGTAGCGCTTGCCTTCGGCTTTTTTGGCGGCGGCCATGCCGTCACTGACAAAATCGATTGAAAACCCCATCAGTTCCAGGTCGAGGCGCAGCAGGTCCACGATTTCCGGATCGTCATCGGCAACCAGGATATCCACCATCGTTTCGAACGTCTCCTTTGGCTACGGCGAGGATACAGCGGGCGGTTCCGGCCCATCGGGAAGCGTGGTCTTCTCTTCTACTACAAGAATGACAGAAACCTCGGCATTTTGCAAACGCCTCCCTTCCGTTATACTACACCTAATCATGTTCTGAGAGGAAGGCTGGACCGTGGCAATCCAAGCGGTTCGGGGGGCAATCACGGCGGACGCGGATCATGCGGACGCCATTCGCGAAGCGGTCGCGGAGATGGTCGCAACGCTGCTGACCTGGAATGACATCACCCCCGCTCAGATTCGGGCCGTGTTTTTCACAACCACCCCCGATCTGACGGCGCTGAACCCGGCGCAAGCCATTCGCGAAGCCCGCACAGACTGGCAGGCGGTCCCGATGCTTTGCTCCCAGGAGCCCATTACCCAGGGAATGATGCCCTTGTGCATCCGGACCCTGCTACAATGGGAAACCGCCGACACCGATGTCACGCCCCGGCCCGTGTATCTCAAAGACGCGTGCCAGCTTCGTCCGGAGTTCACCTAGATTTCTGAAATAAGGTTTTTCCCGCATGTCACCCTTGTATGAACACCTTTCCATTTCCTTCTATGACACCCAGTCCCGGCGCGAGAAACCGCTGGAGCCCATCGAGCCCGGCAAAATCCGTCTGTATGTCTGCGGTCCGACGGTGTATGACGAAGCACATCTGGGGCATGCCCGCTGTTACATTACCTGGGACGTGCTGTACCGCTTTTTGAACTTCGTCGGCTATGACGTGACCTATGTGCGCAACATCACCGATGTCGAAGACAAGATTCTCAAGCGCGCCGCCGAGCAAGGCATTTCCCCGAGCGAGTTGTCCCAGCATTACACCGAGCGCTTTAACGCGGTTATGGCGCAACTCAACGTCTTGCCGCCGAACGAAACGCCCAAGGCCACCGAATTTATTTCGGAAATGATCACCATTATCCGGACGCTGGAAGAAAAAGGCTTTGCCTACAAAACTGCGTCCGGCACGGTGTACTTCGACACGCAGCACGTTTCCGCCGAAACCGGCTATCAATACTTGTTTTCGCAAACCGAGATTTGCCATCAATCGAAAGACGACCTTCAATCCGGCGCCCGCGTGGATGTTGACCCGGAAAAACGCAACCCACTGGACTTTGCGCTCTGGAAACCCGCCCCGGCGGATGCGCCGTTAGTGTGGGATTCGCCATGGGGACCGGGCCGTCCCGGCTGGCATATTGAATGCTCCGCCATGAGCCGCGCGTTATTAGGCGAACAGATTGATATTCACGCTGGCGGTATGGACCTGATTTTCCCCCACCATCAGAACGAAATCGCCCAGAGTGAGGCTTCCAGCGGGAAAGCCCCGTTTGTCAAACACTGGATGCATAATGGCTTCGTCAACGTCAGCGGCGAGAAAATGTCGAAATCGCTGGGGAATTTCCAGACGGTTGAAGAACTTTTAAAAACTTATGATGCTAATACGATTCGTCATTTCTTGCTCAGTAAAAAATATCGTCAACCTGTGGATTTTTCAGACGAAGGGTTAATCGGCTCAAAACAGACTTTGAGAAATATAAAAACGAAAATAAGAGCTATATTAAAAGTATTAGGACAAAATTATGAAATTCCATCTAATGAAGAATGTTTAAATAGCTTATTTAATATTGTTTCTCAGTTGATTGAAAATATTTTTGCTTATAAACAAACTGTTGATTTTTATGAAAAACAAAGTAGTCCTAGATTTTTCCCGATAGCTCCTGATCCCAAAAATCCTCTTTACAAATGGATCATTTCTATGAGAGAGGATTTAAATACAGCAGTTGCAATTAGTTCCATATTAGAAATATTGCAGTATTCAATGGGAATAGTTTATTCATATGCAATGAGCGAGTTTAACTTTCTAGGAGATACTTATTCTGAACTTAAGCAGTCTTTTGAAATAATTCTCTCTCTTCTTTCCATTCTTGGTTTTAATACTGAATCTTTTTTGCTTAATCCCAACTTAGAACTTCTTCTGCCTCATTTAAGAGAAATTTACGAAACATACCACAACCAACTACTTGTGAATGAAGAAACTTCATTATATGGACCAGATAGCTACATTGATGAAATTCTTAGAATTCGAACAATTGCCCGAGAAAATAAAAATTGGCAACTGTCTGACCAGATTCGTAACAGTTTAAATAGTTTAGGTATTGAAATCGAAGATCACAAAAATTTGGCTTCCACTTGGATCTATGAACCCGTCGCCGCCCCTGCCGCACCCTAGAGCGTTGGCACACTTGGGCGATGCGGTTTACACGCTGTGGGTTCGGGAAGAAGCCGTGCGGGTCACGCAGAAGTCCGGGGAATTACATCGCTACTCCAGCCAGCGGGCTCAAGCAGACACCCAGGCGAAGGTGCTCGAATTGTTACAATCGGACTTAACCGAGTCCGAGGCCACGCTCGTCAAGCAGGCGCAGAATATGCCGGTTCCCGCCGGACGCCGGGCCAACCAGTTTATCTATCGAAAAGCCACCGCGCTCGAAGCCCTCATCGGCTACTGGTACCTGAGCGCTCCCGAAAAACTACCCGAACGACGGCAGCAAGTGGTCGGGTTGCTTGAGCGGATTTTTTCGGGATAATGCCTAAAATACGATCGCTTCGGAAAACCAAGTTTTTTGTGAAGTTACTTTCCAAAATTTGAAATCGCTGTAATAATGAATCTCTTGTCTATATTTTTCCTGACAGTGATGTCTGTGTCCCTAACCCATAACCCCATGAGGCTTTTATGACGTAGATGGAATGCAAACAATTCACCCTCGGTCGGCATTTATTGTCCGAATTCTATGACTGTGATCCCAACGTCCTGAACAACCTTTCACTGATTGACAGTGTCATGACCGAAGCGGCGACCATCGCCGGTGCGACGATTGTCCAGAAGAACTTTCACCACTTTAGCCCCTACGGCGTGAGTGGTGTTATTGTGATCGCCGAATCCCACCTGGCCATCCATACGTGGCCGGAATACGGATACGCGGCGGTGGACTTGTTCACCTGCGGCGACAGCGTCGATCCGGTTGTGGCCTACGAATTCATGCGCGAGCATCTGCACGCCAAAACCGCTTTCTACTCCGAGTTGAAGCGCGGTTTGTTGAATTCCGACAGCGGGCAGTTGTTGAAAGCGCCGTTTCAGGTCGGCCAGGAACGCCAGAACGCACTCCTGGAAGGAGGGATTGCCCGATGACGACGACAACCCAGGGCGGTTTCGGACCGCACTTGATGATGGATTGCCGCGGGGTGAACTTGGAACGCACGCGGGATATGGCCTACATCTGGCAGTTTCTGGACACGCTGCCGGACAAGATTGGCATGACGAAAATCACGCAGCCTTACGTCTTTCCCTATTCCGGGCTCTACCCGGAAGATGAGGGCGTGACGGGCGTGGTCGTGATCGCCGAATCCCACATCACGTTTCATTCCTTTACGCGTAAAGATTACTTTTTCTTTGACCTCTTCAGTTGCAAGGATTTTGATGTCGATCGCGTTATTCGTGAAGTGATTGACGCCTTTGACGTCCGGGATCCGCAGATTCATCGCGTGGATCGCGGGCTGAGCTTTCCCCGTCATGCAACTGTCGGCAATGCGTTCCGCCCTGAAGCGGAACAGCTCGTCCCCTGTTAGGCGTTCGGACCGATGACGGTTTGGACGGCTGAGACACACCAGGAGGTGACGGTCTCATTTCGCACGAGTGGCGTGCTGTATCACGACCAATCGCCCTATCAGACGGTGGACGTGGTGGAGACGGTTCCCTACGGGCGCATGCTGCTGCTGGAAGGGGCGGTGATGACGACCGACAAGGACGAATTCGTCTATCACGAGATGATTTCCCACGTGCCAATGCTGGCGCACCCCAATCCCAAACGAGTTTTGGTGATTGGCGGCGGTGACGGCGGCGCGGTGCGGGAATTGCTCAAGCACCCGGAAGTTGAATCGATTGTGCTGTGCGAGATTGACGGCATGGTCATTGACGCCTGCAAGCAATACTTTCCGGCCATCGCAGGGCAGCTCGGGCATCCCAAGGTCACGGTCAACGTCGGCGACGGCGTGGCCTACATGGAAACCGCCCGCGACTTCGACGTCATCCTCATCGATTCGACCGACCCGATCGGTCCGGGGGAAGGCCTCTTCACCGAGGCCTTCTATCGCAACGCATTCCGGGCGCTGGCAGAGGATGGGATTCTCGTGGCGCAAACCGAATCCCCGTTTCTGGACGCGCATGTGCTTCGGACGATGAGCGGGATTTTTCACCGGGTTTTCCCGATTGTGAAAACCTATACCGGCTCGATTCCGACCTACCCGAGCGGCTACTGGACGTGGACGTTCTGCTCGAAACAACATTCACCCAAGCTTTCGCCGGAAAGCGAAACCCGGGCGAAGGCCATTGAGCAGACGTGCCAGTACTATAATCGGGACGTTCATCATGCCAGCTTTGCCCTGCCAAACTTTGTCCGGGAGCTGACCGCGCCTACCCCGGAACCGGTGGCATGACGCTGCTTCAAAACACCCGCCCCCAACACTTTATGGGGGCGGACGCCGAATTGGAAAATGCCGACTGGACCCTGGTCGGCATTCCCTACGACGGCACATGCTCCTACCGCCCCGGCACGCGCTTTGCCCCGGAAATGATTCGCGCAGCGTCTTACGGGTTGGAAACCTACTCCCCCATCCTCGACCGCGACCTGGAAAGCCTTCGCATCGCCGATGCCGGTGACCTCGATCTCCCTTTTGGAAACCGGGACGCCGTGTTAACGATGATTCGAACCGCCGCCGAATCTGTATTAGCCAATAACAGCCGTTGGGCCGGTCTTGGCGGCGAACATCTCGTTACCTTGCCCGTCACCGAAGCCTATCTCAAGCGCTACCCCGATCTGGCCGTAGTGCATTTCGACGCTCACGCCGACCTGCGCGATGACTACATGGGCGAGCGGCTCTCGCACGCCACGGTTCTTCGCCGCGTCGTCGACCTTATCGGGCCGGAAAGCCTGGCGCAAATCGGTATCCGTTCCGGCCCCAAATCCGAATTCGACTGGATGAAAGCCCATAAAACCCTACTCACCTCGCACTTTGACCTCGAAAAACGCCTCCGGGACTGGCAGGATCGCCCAATCTTTCTCACCGTCGACCTCGACGTCCTGGATCCCAGCATTCTGCCCGGCACCGGCACCCCCGAACCCGGCGGCTTCAGCTTCGCCGAACTCCAGGATTGGCTGTCCCTTCTCAAACACAGCAACATTGTCGGCTTCGACGCTGTCGAACTCTCGCCCCCCTACGACCCTACCGGCGTCTCCAACATCGTCGCCGCCAAAGTCGTCCGCCACTGCCTGCTGTTGTACCAAAAAGCTTGATGGCTAACAAATAAACCTGATCTTTAGGATTGTCGTTCTGGGGACGCTGTCCCCAGACCCCTGCCGGAGGGTGCTAGCACCCTCCGGACCTCCCATGCAGTTCAAAACTTGGGAAGGGGGGCAGTTGGTTCGAATCAGCCTGGTTTAAACTAAAAAACCGCCCCCCTTCCCAAGTTTTGATTTGGTGGGTTTCCAAAGGGGGCTTGACCCCTTTGGCGGGGTGTGGGGCAGCGCCCCACGACGACAATCCTAAAGATCAGGTTTATTTGCCAGCCATTAAGCTTTTTGGTACAACAGCAGGTAGTGGTAGACGATTGAGGCGTGGATGATGCGTGGTGGCGAGCGGGTTCGGGTGGGGGTTTGTGGTGCCGCGGGGCGCATGGGGAAAGAGGTGGTCAAGGCCGTCTTGGCCGAGTCGGATTTAGAGTTGGTGATGGCCGTCGATACGCATGACACGGGAAAAGATGCGGCGCTGACCGCCGGAAAAAACGAGGCCTGCGGTGTGGTGTTGCAATCGGATTTGGAGAAAGCGCTTGAGGAAAGTAACCCTCGGGTTGTGGTGGATTTTACCGCGCCGGATGCCGTCCTCAACAATGTTTTGACCGTGCTGAAACACGGCGTGCGGAGCGTCATCGGGACGACGGGGCTTTCGCCGCAGGCATTGCACCAGATTGAACAAACCGCTACCCAGGCACAAACAACCGCGCTGGTTGCGCCGAATTTCGCTATTGGTGCAGTGTTACTGATGAAATTTGCTCAGGAAGCCAGCCGATACTTTGATCATGCCGAAATCATCGAGCTGCACCACAACCAGAAACTGGACGCTCCCAGCGGAACGGCGCTCCGCACGGCAGATTTGATGACCCAGGTGCAGCCGGCGTTTGGAAAAACCAATGTGGCAGCCAACAAGGAACAGGAATTGATTCTCGGCAGCCGCGGCGGCAAGACGCAAAGTAACCTGCATATTCACAGCGTCCGCCTGCCGGGATTGGTGGCGCACGAGGAAGTCATCTTCGGCGGCATCGGCCAAACCCTGACGATTCGCCACGACAGCCTCGACCGTACATCTTTTATGCCGGGCGTGGTGCTGGCCGTGCGGAATATTGTCAACGCTTCCCCCGGCCTGATCTTTGGACTTGAAAATTTAATGCCTTAGACCAGGCAATTTCAAAAATTCAGCCTCGTTATTCATCCAACGCCACAGTAACAAGGTTCTCATCGAAAATGTCGATTCAAGCAACGCGACCTGCCATGGGATTTAGCGGATTATACCGTGTTGATACGATTAATCTAAAAGAAGGCGACAATCTCACAACAATTACCGATCCGCATCAAAAACAAGTATTGCTGGAACAGTATATTAATGCACCATTTCGGAATCATTCTGCAGAGCACGGCCCCTACCTTGCTAAAGCGCCAAATTCTACCGATGATCTCGTTTTTCGAGAAGATAATAACTATCCGAATCCCGGCGACTTTGCTGTTTATTCAATCAACAGACATAACGCCGGAAATCGTTCTGCCAGCAAATATATTCTCATGTTATTTCCCAATTTATTTCGGTTTGCGGGCAAACCTCCCAAGGTTGAACCCGATTTGTCTCATTGGCTATATTTCATAAACGACAATCTCGATAAAATCAAAAATGCAACTCTAAAAGCAACACCTTCCGGCCGATCGACGCATGCTTATAATTTCAAACTTACTGAACGGAACACACGTGCTTATACTGAAAAATTTAATTAAGTCTTTTTGACCATTGTTCCGGGTTCGCAAAAAAGAAACAATACTCTTTAAAAGCTCATTAATATAGGAAAATAGTACTCATGTTGACCTCTTCTTTAAAAAATTCCCCTCAAACGCTTCCTGTATCCCCAGGATTCAGCGGGGCATACCGGATTACGAACGTGACGGAAAACGACAAGCCGATTCAAGTGTATGACCTTCGGCGCCAACGGGTGGATGAATTTTTGAAAGACAAAAATCCACCGAAATATTTCATCGCAATGGCACCGCTGGAAGAGATTCACTTGGTGATGGATGATGAACGCGGAGCGTCCGCTTCCAAGCTTTGGGAAAATATCAAAGCACCCTTGCTGGGTTTTGTCGCCACGTATTTCAATGCGGTTTTAAATCCCTCGCCGGAAACCCGGAATACCCTTGCCACAGAAGTCGACAAATTAAAAGCACGCTCCGATTCCGGAAACTTGGTTCAAACCTGGCTGTCGGACGAACCGATTCTGGACGCCGAATTAAAAATTCAATCCGGCACGGAAACAAAGCCTACTTATGACCTGTCCGTTCTAAACGCTGAGCCCAAGACTGAAGAAAACCCGGATAAAAAGGAAAAACTCGTACTGGATGTCGCTGTTTAGTTCTCTTTTAGAAAGACTAAACCACCACACTCAATTTCCCTTTGTCATTCGTTTCTTTCTCCGGATGACTCTCCTTTTCCTTGGCATGGTCAAGTGCGTTAAGAATGATTCCACGCTTAAAGCGGTGAATTCCGGATAGACCCAGGCATATTCCGGCTGCCGCTGCACCAAGCACAGGTAATCCTACTGAACCAGCGACCAATACATGCCCCAATGCACCTCCGACAGTAGATCCTAAAGCATGCGATAACACTACTGGTTCACAGCCAACTGAAACTGAATGAATCAGGGATGTGAAAATAAACCAAGAACCTACTCCGGTAACAACTGCTTTTCTAGCCGCTTTTTCGTTTTTAGCAATTTCTTTATTTTCAGTTTCAAGTGTTTTTTGTGCGGCTCCAAGTGCTTTATCTTCCAATTTAGGGGCTTCAGCAACAGAAGTAGAACCCAAGGTGCTCCAACTCACTCCCGAAACGGACATAGATCTCACTCCTCCTGATTCAATGACGTGATGGAATAACTCGCCTCAAGTAATTGCGGTGCTAGGCCTTCCAAATAAATTTACAATTTGAAATAATTAAGCGTTAACACGTTTCCATTTTGATTTATCGTGTCATGCAGACTTGTTTGGCGCCGCCACAGGCTTTATACTAAGTAAAACATTTGGTAATTCCCTTTATACCGGATCTGTCATTCCTGCGAAGGCAGCAAACCACTTTGTTATCCAGGCTGGTGATGGATTGCTGCCTTCGCAGGAATGACAGGATAAATGTGAATTGATGTCACAGTCGATTGTCAAACAAAGAATTTTCGTCATTTAAAAATCCCGGAAAACAAAACAAAGGGGGGAAGCGAAAAAATGACGACTTTACCCAGCCTCAATTTAAAATCTCCTAAATGTACGGCACAACTGAAAAGCGGCGCAGCTTGCCCGAACTTTGCACGAAAAAATGGGCGTTGCCGACGTCACGGAGGCCTCTCAACCGGCCCCAGAAGCGTTGAAGGTAAAGCCGCCGTTGCCCGCGCCCAGTGGAAACACGGGCACTATTCGTTGGAAAAGCAAAAGGTTTACCGGAACGCCCGATACTTTATGCGCGAGTGCCGGGCATTTCTACGGTATGTGGAGAGCACCCTTCCCAAAGTTGGCCGCCGAAAAACTGTCATCCACACTGTTTTGCCGCTAACATGCCCGACTTCCGAGGAAGACATGGGCAATTTTTCATATTGAGTCACGTTGTGTAAACGCGACCTAACGGAGTTTCTCGCATGATCCCCCGAATTCAAGCAGCCCTTATAACACCTCGTCCCTGTTTTTCCAGCAATCGTCCCATCAAACAATTCCAACGGACTAAGGTAGATTTTATCCTAACCGACAAAGAAGCAGAACGATACAAGGCTATAATCGCTTCACAAAAACCAAAACCGACCATTAAACTTTGTGCTTTTGAAACCCCACGAGGAACTTGGATTACGTTTAAAAAAGGAGCTGAGTGGATTTACCCATGGCGCCCCAACGATAAGATAATTCTTTGTAATATTAAAACTTTTTTAGCAAACGCACCGTCAGGTACCCCCGGATTACAAATACTACGTCAAGCGACCCAGGACACGCTGGACAAAGAAACAAGAACACCGTTTCCCTCTCATAATTCAAGGATTTATCCATGAAAATTGCTTTTAAGCCCGCTTTTAGTGCAATTATTCCCGGTAAAATGACGCGCTCCCAACACGAAATCGTCGTTCCATTTACTTTGACCGGCAAAGATATCCCCCGTTTTTCCCAAATTTCGACTGGAACGGGCAATCAGGTCATCCTCAAGGTTCGAACGGCCGAGCCGATAGGTCTTCGCTACCAGACAGGAGAAAAGGGGAATTGGAATTGGCCAATCGGTGCCAATAAGAAAGATGTTGATGCTGTTCAACTACTCTCTAAATTCATCGCGTCCTTACCCAAGGGAACTCCTGGACGAAAAAAATTTAATTTGGGAATACAGACTGTCCGGAGAATTCCTCAAGTTAGCCAATACAAAGTGTTATTAAACGCTTAAAATTTACAAATCCTCGACAAACGTTTCTTCGCCGGTAATGGGTGGGCCGGCAGGCTGAACGGCGTGAGATTTGGACTTTTTCGAGCGTTTTTTGCCTTGCGGGTGCTGAAGAATATGCCCAACCTTGTGCCCCAAAATCATCAGGACGGCAAACGTTCCCAAGCCGTAAAGCAAGGCGTGAAGCGGATCTTCGGTGACGGCGTAACTGCGCAGCATCACCAGGAGAAAGCCTGTACAGCCAAAGAGCGCGCCGGTTTTCAGCTCGGGCGAGAATGCCATCAGACGCACGCCTCCGAATGAAAACGACCGCTACACATTGGCTCCTTGAACCTCCACGCTCACTGTACCTGCCGCCGTCGCCTTCACGGTCGGCCCGATTTCGTTGTAGGACAACACACCGATTTGAGGCAGCATCCGCTCAATCAGGCGGCGAAGCGGCAGCCGAATCTTGGAATTACAAAGCAGGACGGGCTGAATTCCGTAGGACGCCAGCACCATTTCGATTTCCTTGTTAATGCTGTTCATCAGGCCTTGCGTATACGCGGGGCTCAGCGCCAGGAATTCGCTGTTTTCGGTGAGCGCGGCGGCGATTTTCTCTTCGACGTCCGGCATCAGCGTTACCACGTACAGCTCGCCGGAATTGGGATCCTGGTATTGCTTGCAAATTCCGCGCGACAACGCCAAACGGCAATGCTCAGTGAGATAATCGCGGTCCTTGGAAACCCGGCTGTGATAGCCCAACGCTTCGAGAATGCTGGTCAGGTCGCGAATCGAAATCCGCTCACGTAACAGGTTTTGCAGCAGAACGTGCAACTCGGAAACGGTCAACTGATCCGGAATCACGTCGTCCACCAAGGCTTCTGACGTTTTCTTGAGGTTGTCGAGGAGGCCTTGAACATCCTGACGCGACAAAATGTCCGGGGCAAAGCGCTTGCAGACTTCCGACAGGTGCGTGGCGATGACTGCTGACGGGCTGACAACGGTATAGCCTTTCATTTCGGCTTCTTCCTTGATGTCGGGGTAAATCCACAGGGCCGGCAGGCCGAACGCCGGTTCGCGCGTCGCGATGCCTTTGACTCTGTCGGCGCTGCTGTCGGTGCTCATGGCCATCCACATATCCGAGCGCACCTCGCCTTGCTCAATGACGACGCCACGCAGTTTGATATGGTAAGCGTTGGGAGCAAGCTGCAAATTATCGCGAACCCGCACGGACGGAAGCAACATCCCCATTTCCAGAGCCACCTGGCGGCGAATCTGGGCGATGCGATCGAGCAAGTCGCCGCCGTTTTCGGGTTCCAGCAACGGCACCAGACGATAGCCGATTTCCAGCTCCATCGGATCCACTTGCAACAAGGCCAGAACGTTGTCGGTGCTGCTCGTCGATTTTTTCTTCTCCTGAATCTTTTCTTCCTGCTTGAATTTCACCTCGGCTTCGGCCTTGCGTCGACCGGCCTTCACCAACGCAACGCTGCCGGCAATGGCCAATCCGCCGATGGCCATAAACGGTAGTTTGGGCAGTCCCGGAATCAGGGACAATGCGCCAATCAGGCCGCCGACAATGCCCAGCACCTTGGGATTGGTAAACATCTGGCTTTGGATATTCTCGCCCAGTCCTGTTTCCTTGTCGGAGACCCGCGTCACCAGAATCCCGGTCGCGGCGGAAATGACCAGCGCGGGCATCTGTGAAATGAGGCCGTCCCCGATGGTCAGGATGGTAAAGTGCTGCACGGCGTCCTGAACGGAAAGCCCCTGCTGAAAAACGCCGACAATCAGTCCGCCGATAATGTTGACGAACACGATGATAATCCCGGCCATCGCGTCACCCTTGACGAACTTGGATGCCCCGTCCATCGTCCCGTAGAAGTCGGCTTCCTTCTGAATGACGCTGCGGCGGGCTTTGGCCTGTTCCTCGTTGATGAGTCCCGCATTCAATTCGGCGTCGATGCTGAGCTGTTTCCCCGGCATCGCGTCCAAAGTGAATCGTGCGGCGACCTCCGCAACCCGGCCCGCACCGCTTGTGATGACGATGAAATTGATGATGACGAGAATAATAAAGATGAGAATTCCCACAAGATAGTTGCCGCCGACAACAAAGCTCCCGAAGGCGTGAATGACCTCGCCCGCTTCGCCTTGCGTCAGGATTAATCGTGTGGCGCTGACGTTCAACCCCAGTCGGTACAAGGTGGAAACCAGCAGAATAATCGGAAACGTCGAATATTGAAGCGGCTCAGTCGTGTAAATCGTCACCATCATAATGGTGACCGCCAACGCCAGGTTAATGGTGAGAAGCAGATCCAGGAAAAACGGCGGTATCGGCAGCAACAGCATGCCGATAATCATCGCGATGGCGACCGCGAGCAGAACGTCGTTGTGCTGCATCAGCACGGACCAGTTCAGCTTCTTCATGGCGTTAACCCGTTATTTTGGGCGGCATTGCGCCATTTTTGCCGGCGCCGTCCGCGATTCTTGCGAAAGACGAACGCGAGCACTTCTGCAACCGCAATAAACAGCTCCGGCGGAATCATCTGCCCGACTTCCACCATGGCGTACATACTGCGCGCCAGCGGCTTGTTCTCCACAATGGGCACGCCGGACTCCTTGGCCAGTTCCCGAATCCGAAACGCCAGCTCATCGGCGCCCTTGGCAATCAACAGCGGCGCCGGGGCCTCGTCGGGATCGTACTGAATGGCCACGGCAAAGTGCGTCGGGTTGGTAACCACGACGTCGGCATTGGGAACGGCTTTCAGCATCCGCCGCCGCACCATCGCCTGCCCCGTGCTGCGAATCTTTTGCTTGATCTGCGGGTTTCCTTCGTTGTTCTTGATTTCGTCTTTGACTTCCTGGCGCGTCATCCGCAATTGCTTCATCAATTGATGATGCTGGTACCACCAGTCGGCGATGCCCAGAAACAACAGCGCAATCGCCGTGGTTACGCACAGTTGGAACGCAATCTGGCCGATCAATTGCCATGCCTGGAAAAAGTTCATCTGGCTCATGGCAAACAAGTGCCGTTCCTGCGAATGAATAATGCCGTAAGCGCATCCGCCGATAATGGCCATTTTCACCAGGCCTTTCAGCAGTTCCACCAGGGATTTTTGCGAAAACAGCCGCTTAAAACCTTTCATAAGATTCACTTTTTCCCAAGACGGTTTCAGCGGATGCAGCGTCCACAGGAACTTGATTTGGGCAATATTGGCGACAACCGCCATGACCGCGGTCGCCCCCAGAAACGGCCCCATCAGAATCAGGGTATGCCACAGCATGTCATTAAAGAGCGTCTGAAATCCGATAATCGTCATCGGTTTGTTGATGCGGAGCTGGTGCCGCAACAATTCCACGCCCACCCGCAGCATGGACTGGAAAAAGTAACTGCCGTAAATCATCATCACCATGGCAATGGCGCCCATCACCAATGCCGAGTTCAGGTCCGTGCTTTTCGCCACCTGCCCATGCTCACGCGCCTGGGACAGGCGACGGGGCGTAGGCTTTTCGGTTTTTTCATCGCTCGGCATGGCGACCTCCTAAAACCGGTACAGCGTCAGCAGATGCTCCGCCAGTACCTGGCAGGACCGGCTAAGCGCCTCCTGGGTAAACGGCAGGGTGAGATAAAGCAGCGTGAGTCCCGTTACGACCTTCAACGGGATTGCCACCATAAAGACGTTCATCTGCGGCATCAGTTTGGAAAGCAGCGCCAAGGCAATTTCCAGCACCAGCAAAATGCCGAACAGGGGTAAAATCAACATCATCGACACTTCAAACAGGCTGCCCGCCATCGACATCATTTTCCCGACCAGCAGATTGGGATGCGTCAGGCCGGTTGCAATCGGGATGGCTTCCAGGCTTTTGGCCACCGCAAGAATCAGCGCATGGTGCAAGTCCAGGCTCAGAAACAACGTCAGCGCCAAAATAAAGAAAAACTGGCCCAGCAGGGGTAACTGCTCGTTGGAAATCGGGTCCAGCGCATGGGCAATCCCCAAGCCCATCTGCGTCGTCACATAGTTTCCTGCCATTTCCGTGGCGGCAAACAGCATATTTGCCGTAAAGCCAATCAACAGCCCGATGACCAGCTCCTGTCCCGCCAGCCAGGCCAGCATCCACAGCGTATGGGCAGGAACGACGGCGTGAGACGCGTAAACGGGAAACAGAATCAGGGACAGAATAATCGCCACACCCGCCTGAAGCTGGTTGGGAACGCCGCTCTGGCTAAACAGCGGTGCGGAAAAAATCATGCCCGTAATCCGAACCATGACCAGCAGAAAGGCCATCAGGGTGTTCATATTGAAGAACGTGCTTTCCGGCATACGTCATCCCGCTTCGAAGTTACCTACCGCGTCGCCACTTGCAGAAAATGAAACAGCCGCTGCGTGTGATCGATGAACACACTGAGCATCCACGGGCTGACAAACACCAGGGTCAGCATGCATGCCAAAATCTTCGGCACAAACGTCAATGTCGCTTCCTGAATCTGCGTGACCGCCTGCAGCAAACTGATCGCGACCCCGACAACCAACGCCACCAGCAGAATCGGCGCGGAGAGCATCAGCATCAGCAGCACCGTTTCCTTCAGCAAATCGAGAAACACCATTTGGGACATCAGGTCGACGCAAATCCTCTTTTTTCGTCACTGCGGCCTCGGTTAGTGGAATCCCAGCACCAGGGCTTCCGTAATCAGGTGCCAGCCGTCGACCAGCACAAACAGAATGATTTTAAACGGCATCGAAATGGAGACCGGGGGTAGGAACATCATCCCCATCGAAACCAGGATGCTGGAAACGACGATATCGATCACCAGAAACGGCAGAAACACGATAAATCCCAACTGAAACGCGGTCTTCAATTCGCTGATGACAAATGCGGGGAGCAGCACATACGTCGGCACATCCGCCGTCGTCTTCGGCGCCTTCAGCTTGGCCAGCTTGATAAACAACCCGACATCCTTTTCGTCCACCTGCTTGAACATAAACGTGCGAAGCGGCTCAACCGCCTGGGTCATCGCCTCCTGCTGCGGCAGCTTGTTCGCCAGATACGGCTGCAGCGCATGCTCGTTAATGGCCGAAAAGGTCGGCGCCATCACGAAAAATGTCAAAATCAGCGACAAACCCACAATCACCTGGTTCGGCGGCAGTGTCGGCGACCCAATCGCGTGGCGAACCAGCGACAACACAATGACAATTCGGGTAAACGCCGTGGACATAATCAAAATGGCGGGCGCGAGCGTCAGTACCGTCAACAGAATTAAAATCTGGAGGCCTTTGCTCACATCCTGCGGGCTGGTCGATTGCCCAACCTTGATGTCCAGCGACGGCAAGCCGACCGCGCCTTCGGCGTAAGCCGCCAGAGGCAAGAAGATCAACACTCCCAAAATCATCCAGAACGCCGGATGCCGCATCCACTTCATTTGTTGCTCTCTCTTACACACACAAGGGGAAAGGAGAAACCGACTTTATCCTGATAATGACGGATATTTCCCTCCCTCACATCAACCGGACAATGGAAGCAGGATTTAATAAGGGCAGGTTTCATGTTCGGCGAGGCTTGTCGTGAACTGAGGGCGTTCCCCCCTCAGACTCCCCCCTGGGATTCTTTTTGGCCTCGCTTGCAGCCTCCGGCTGCTGCGCTCGGCCATTTGAATTTCCGGGGCGACATTGACAGCTTATAGGCAAGGCCATTGGATTTTTTAAATGAAGGTGAAACCCATCCGTCTTTTCCTTTTTTCTAAAAGAAGGAAAAGAAAGCATCAACCTAAAACCTGATAATAAGCATCCAAGCTAACCTAAATGGCCGAGCGCAGCGCCGAAGGCGCAAGCGAGGCCAAAAAAGATCCCCAGGGGGGAGTCTGAGGGGGGAACGCCCTCAGCACACGACAAGCCTCGCCGAAGCTGAAAAACAATAAAACGAAAACAAACTGGGCTTTTTGGGTAAAAAACCCTATAATACAAGACATTGTGCGGCTGTAAAGGCTATGGGTTAATGAAACGAACAGTTTGGATGGTCTTGGCGTTAGCGGCGGTGTTTTTCCTGGCGGCGGCCCCGTTTGCACTGCAATCCCCGATGAGCCGCAAGGAAGCGGAACTGGAGTCGTTTCTCAACCAGAACAACGCGTCACCGGAAATGCGCGAAGCGTATCAATTTGCCCTGCATCACCCGGGCATCTTGAAATACCTGCCATGCTATTGCGGTTGCGGTCGGCAGGGGCATCGCAGCAACCTCGACTGCTTTATGACGAACAACCGCATGCTGGCGGCAAAAACCCCGTTTGATACGCATGGCCTCATTTGTCCCATCTGTATGAAGATTGCCTTGGGAGCCAAGTCGCTGAATGCGCAGGGCGTTCCCTTGCCGCAAATTCGCCAGTCCCTGGATGACAGTTTCAAGCAGTATGCCCATGTGCATCCGACCCCCACGCCTAACCCCCCGGCGCAGTAACCGGGTATGACCGCCGACTTTCCCAGGGGGTATTGGCGCGATACGGTTGATTCGACCATGAGCGAAGCCCGCCGGATGATCCAATCGGGCGAAATTAACGGGACGGCTTATATTGTCGCGAATCATCAAACGCAGGGACGGGGAACCCAGGGCCGAAGCTGGTCTTCTCCGGAAGGCGCCGGATTATATCTTTCGATTGTGCATTTGCCGACCGCCAATGAGGCGTTTGAAACCACACACCTCTATACCCTGGCGGCCGGGGTCGCCTGTGCCGAGGCGCTGAGGGCGGTTACCGGCCTCAGTCTTCACCTCAAGCCCATCAATGATTTATATATCAACGGTGGTAAACTGGGCGGTATTCTGGTTGAGAGCGACTTGCATCCCCGGTTGGGGCTGACCGGCCTGATTACCGGGATCGGAATTAACATTCATCGCCACGAACACGTCTTGGATCGGGGGGAAATTCGCCCGGTCTCCTTGCAAGACGTTTTAGAGGAAGATGCTTTTACCACACTTTCCCGTCAAACGCTGGTTGAAGCCGTCGTCGGAAAAGTGTGTTTCTGGTACAGCCTGGTTTTTAGTGGCTGGCACGGGCAGGTGATTCGGACGTGGGAGCGATACCAGCTTCCGGGAACAACGCCTCTGTCCGCTTTAAATGCACCGCCTGGCGGATGGAGAAGCATCCAAACCCCGATACCCTAGGAGGTGCGGCATCGGTCGCTTTCGAAAACAAGCGCCTGTATGTTGCGATATTTTAAGCGTTCGCCGGAGAACCGCTTAGGAATTTCGGTGTGTTTCGTACAATGGAAACTATGAAAATTCTGAAATCGGCCCTGCTTTTTGCAATTACCGCTGCGCTCGCTGTTGTTTCCAACGGCGCGAATGCTGCAACGCTGGAAAGCATCCACATCCAGCCCAAGTCCAGCCGGATTCATGTCTTGCTGGAGGTGGATCAACCGTTGGCGTATCATTTGGAACAGGGGCAGCCGGACAGTTGCACGATTATCCTGCCGCATACGACTGCCAGCGGCTCAATTCCCAGGATGAACAGTATGGAAGCCGGGGTCAGCGCCGAAGTTTCTTCAACGGCTCAGGGGTTAAAGATTGTTCTCAAACGACCCAATGCCGGCGCCCTTTATTGCGATGTCACGATGAAAACGCCGGCGGGGATTCTCAGTCAGGTTCCTCTGCCCCCGGTGAGTACGGAAACCGTCGCACCCTCACATTCTGCGACGGCGCTTCCCGCTCCTCCCACCGGTGGAGTAGGAACGCCAGCCGGTACTTTTTCCCACAACCGAGCTTTTCGTCATCACGGCGTTAAGAAAACCTATGCCACTCAGCCTCGAACCCAGCGGCAGGTTTACCGAACCGCCGCCCCAGTTCGGCAGATGCTTGCACAAGCGCCTCATCAAGCTCCGGTTCAGGCCAAGCCGCATCCACTAATTACGGCTAAACCCACTGCTTCGGAAACCGCCAAATCCTCAGTGCCTAAGCCAACGATTTTGCCGCATCCGCGCACTTCCCAGCCTGCCCAGATGAAAAAAGCGGCCACTTCCACCCAGAAAGGCGCGCAACACGCGCAAAAAAATGCAGTTGCCTCGGCTGCGCAGAATATGCAGTCGTCCTTGCTGCATTGGCTGCTTATTTCAGCCGCTGTTCTGGGAGGTATCATTTTGTTGATTATTGCTCTGGTCCTTTTAGGGAGAAATCAGGCGAACAGGCGTTTGCCGCAGTCGGAGGCCCAAACGCCCGAATACTACGAACCCCAGGTGATGCCGTCCGTAACGCCGGGAAGTAACCCCAATTATCCCGAATATCTGGAAGAGGCCCCATCCGCAGGCCAAGCCTCCGCCTTACACCGAGGAAACACGTCCGGCTTGGGCGATCTGTTCCTCCCGCCCGCCGATTCCATTCCCGACGCGGTGAGAAGCACCCTCGGCGCCAAAGGCAATCCCTACCTTTTGCCTCCTTTTCCCCCGTCGGACTTTCGCCGGGGCCGCAACCAGCCTTCCGACCGCCCGGATAACCTGGGATTATCGGCTTCTTGAATTATTTTTTCGGTTTCAATTTAAGAGGCAATGCGTCAGTTTTTACGCGATTTTAATCTCAAAAAGCAGTCTCTTTCAAAAGAGACTGCTTTGAAGTAAAAAACGGGATTCCGGTTACCCGGCAATCGATTTCCCGGCGGAGTTTAATGTTTGGAAGGCTTCATCCAGACGGGCCACAATGCCTTTTTCGCCTTCGCGGAGCCATTTGCGGGGGTCATACACTTTTTTGTAAGGCGTGTGGGTTTCCGGGTCAATTTGGAACTGGAACGCCTTGGGATTTTTCATCACATAGTCGCCAATCCGGTGCGCGAACGCAAATTGAAGATCGGTATCGATGTTCATTTTGAAGACGCCGTACTGCATTGCTTCCTCGATTTTGGATTGCTCCGAACCCGACCCACCGTGAAACACCAGATTCACTTTCCAGCACATTGGGATCCTAAGCTTAGAATTCCACGTGGACAAGTTGTCG